>Ga0209431_10000534_pt1 | contig 31621 bp, 33 predicted proteins | sample RifCSP13_3_FD_184021 | JGI IMG/M metagenome (GOLD analysis project Ga0209431, IMG submission 184021) | Soil microbial communities from Rifle, Colorado - Rifle CSP2_sed 13_3 (SPAdes) (version 2) | ecosystem: Environmental > Terrestrial > Deep subsurface > Rock core/Sediment | place: Rifle... | reverse complement strand
TTCAATGTTTCAGGATCAGTTGGACAAGAGTCTGAAGAATCTGGGATGCCATCACCATCAGTATCAGTTGGTGGTGGGACTACATCTGGACAACCATCTGTATCTTGAAATCCGTTAACTGTTTCAGGATCAGTTGGACAAGAGTCTGAAGAATCTGGGATGCCATCACCATCAGTATCTGGATCTTGAGCAAATACACTACTTGGCAATAAAATGAATAGTAAAATCAAACCAATTAAAAACGACTTTGTATTGTTTTTCATATTTCTTTACCTGGCTTAGTATTTACTTCAATTCCGACATAAAAAACATTGAGATCATTTTATCCAGTTTTCTTGAATTTTAGAGAGATATAATAAAAATTTGAGTTATTTTCTAGATTTCAAGTGTTTGTGAACTTTGAATCCAATTATAGCTGGTGCTGCAATGTATATTCCCAAGTTTAAGGCAATTACAGAGATTCCCAATCCTAATACTTCAGATTCAGTGCCATCTTCGGCTAATGTCATAATCGAAAGTGTGGAAATCATAGGAGTGATAAACGCCCTTACTGCTTCTTGGAACATAGGATGTTCTCGTTCTAGATCAGCGATTGTTGGTGAGAATGAATAGTACAGTTGGTTAAATCCAGTCATGAAAGCCATACCAGATGTAGTACTCATTACAGTATTATCTCTAATTTCCCTAAGGAATTGTACTTGAGGAGCCAATTCAGTGCCATATGCAGCAGTTGCAATTAGACATGCCCCGCCTTTTCCTTTATCTCCAGTTTTGACAACTTGGCAAATACCATTTACCAATTCAGTTCCTTGACCACAAGTTGGTTCAACTGGTTCGGTTGGTTCAACTGGTTCGGTTGGTTCAACTGGTTCGGTTGGTTCAACTGGTTCGGTTGGTTCAACTGGTTCGGTTGGTTTAGCAACACATTTTCCATTAACCAAAGTTTGACCAGATGGACATGTTGTTATTGAATCACCGCCGGATATTATATCGCCAGTGCCACCGGTAAATTCAAACGTAATTTCAGATTTTAATCCAGCGAAATTAGCAAGGATAGTATATTTGCCTGGTGCTTTGAATTGTGGGCCATCTGCTTTAAGACTTGTTTGAAAAGAACCATCCGCATTAGGATGCACTTGAGCTATTGTGACAATGTTATTATCTGGCGCTCTAACAATAATTGCAACATCACCAGTACTAAGATTTTCAATATTATGTATCATACCAGCAATAACAACTACTCCACCTTGTCCATAAGGAACTGTATGTGGCTGTAAATTTAGATCATTTTTTGCAGGTTTTGTAGCATCAACACATTCATTATTTTGCCATACTTGATTAGCTGTACAGTCTTCTGGAGCTGCATGTACAGTTCCAACAAACCCATAAGACAATAAAGAAATTACTAATAGTGCTAGGAAAGCCCCACGCTTCATTTTCATTTTGAATCAGGCTTGAGGGTATTTATGTATTCAATGAAAGAAAAATTGACCTGATTATACTAGAATTATACCTTTTTTGACCAAGTATTGGAGTGATTTTATAAAGTCATCATCTGAAATTTGATCGTTAGACCACCATCTTGCATTATTTTTGACCCAATCAGGAACTACTCTTTCAGATATTGAATTTTCTTTTGGTGACACAATAATCATGTCTTCAATCATCTGCTCCAACCCATCAATAAATTCAGAATCAGAAATAGAATCAGAAGACCATCGTCTTGCATTATCTTTAACCCAATCAGGAATATTTTGAACAGCAGTAAATGAAACTAATCCAATATTAACGCCATTGTGAGATAATTGAATTTTATAAACGCCGGGTGAAGAATTTTCATTTATTGAAAATGCTGCACGGTAACTGCCACTACTAGATAAAACTGCAGCAAAATTTTGAACAATGCCATCAGGATGGGTTAAGGTTATAGCTAAAGGAATACCTCTTTTATGATTAGCAATGTTGCCAGAAAGAATTATTTCTTCAGAATTGCCCGAGGATGGAATTGTGATTTTATTTGTACTTAGTTGTGGTGAACTTGAAAATGGCGTGGTTGATTTATCTCGCAACATACTGAATATGTTTGGATTTCCAGATACGTCTCTAGAGTCATGATATTTTGCATCAAGACTGCCTCCAGCAGTAGAAATTAGTTTTGTTCCAGAGTCATTACAAATCTGGGAAGGCATTTTGAATGTTCCTTCAAACACGCCAGTACTAGGTCCAGTTTCGACTAGAGTAAAACCTGTAGAAGCCAAACCGTCATATTCAATCCCATTTACAGTACATCGTTGGTATCGAATATCTTTAATTAAAACTTCCAACAAAATATCTCCATCTTTACCAACAGTATCCACATTTGGAGAATTTGGATCATTATTTACTAGATAGATATCAACATTATCGCTTTTCAGATTAAGATCTGGATCTTTGAGTGTAATTGTTACAGGTTGACCAAATCGATACGTAGTTGAACCAGTAGATACAATACCAGAATTAGTAGTGATGTCAGATTTAGTAGAAGTTGTTGTGATTACTCCGACTTTATCTAAATCAGAATAAGAAATGGAAATTCCTTTTTCATCAATTAATCTGTTAGTTACAATAAATTTAATTTCATTATCGATTGTTCTTATCGTTTTAATGAAATTAGGATCTAAAATATTGAGTTGGTTAGTTACAGCATATTCGAGTGATCCAATAAATTTAGATGAATTGTCACTTGTTTCTTCTAATTCAAATCTGTAAATGGCGTTGTTTACATCATTGTTATTATCAAGTCCAAATGAAAATAAGTCAAAAACTATTGGTTGTTTATTTTGTTCAGCAGAAATACTTCCTGCCCCAGAATTATTATTAGATGAATCAAAATTGATTATAAGATATACAGTTCCACTTCTGCTAAATATTGCCTGAATAGCGGAATCATCCAGTTGAATTAATCCATGTGAAGAAGATAAATCTCCAGAATCAACTATAGTAACAGGCGAAGAACCTAAAGTGGCAAATGAAAGAACAATCGAAGTGTCAGTAAAATCAGTAATTCCAAAATCAGTCTCAAATGATCTGAGATCATAGTTTAGCCAATTAGTTCCATCAATATTTGAAAGAGAAGAATCTATGAAAAGAGATCGTAAATCAGATGCTGAAATTCCAAGATTCATAGAAATCTGCTCAAAAGTGAGAAGAGCCACATTTGATGTGTCAACAAATAACCTTGCAGAATTTTTGTCAGGTATTGATGAATTTGATGTATCCCCGCTAATTAATCCAGGAGCCGAAGAATGGAATTGCACATCATATGCATTTCCAAGAGTGACTGGATTTCCAATTTTAAGGGTGGGAATAAGAGATGTATCTCTGAAGACATCTAAATCATCTTTAGTTCCTGAATTGATGTTTTGATCAGGATCAAAAAGAACCACAGGAAATTTTGTTCCAGGTCTTAATGATTTAGCATCACCAACGGTCAAAACAGGTTTACTTATTGAAACAGAAGAGGTAGATGATCCTGTAAGTACAGAGATAGATTTTTCATTATATTCTATTTGCCCAGTTTGACCTCTTGGAGCATCATCAAGAATTGCAAGAATAGATTCGTCATTATCATCAGCACTATCAAATAGTCCAGAATTTGGACCGCTTTCTACCAAAGTTACAATTTGTGAAAATGGATCCCCAGGTATTGCATCATCAATAGAGACATCAGATTGCTCATCATTTGATTTTAGTTCCATAATATTTCCCAATGTGATTGAAAGTTTTCCATTATCTTGAAAACCCAAATTAGAAAGATATGGAACCAAATCTACCAATCCAGCATTACCATTAGCAGAGTCAGAACCAGAATCATCATATGCCTGATAAAAAGTAGCGATTGGAGAATTAATGTTAAATGTCCATGAATCTTCATCTGTTGGATCTTGATTTAATTGAAAATCATTTACGGTTAGAAAAACTTCTGAATTCTGTGGATACAGTTCCCTATCTAGATTCATAGAAATATTTGCACTCTCATCATATTGAAGAGCGACACTTTGCGGGTTCCCCCCAGCATTGTATTGAATTGTTACATCGTCAAAAGAAAAGAGCTGGATCATGGGCCATGCATCTGAATCTAGTCCAATTTGCCCAGAAGGGATATTTGGATTAGTGTTAATTGATTTTGGGTTTCTTACGACATTATTAAGATTGGTAGAGCTTGCTGGTGTTCCAGTGCATTGATTAAATGAAACATCGCCATTTGTAAAACCAGACAAGCCATTATTTCTTGGAACAGCAAAGCCATCAGTTTCAGAAAGAGATATTCCAAAAACAGACGATGCTGTATCTCTGCTACAAAAAACACCAAAGTCTAAACCTTTACCAGAAGAGGCAGATTGGGTAGAATCTGCTATTTTTGCCTTGTTGACATTTGCAAAATATGCATACCAATTACCATCAGTGGATTGAACCATTCGCAGAGATTTACCATTAAGTGTAACATCAGGCTCACCCTTTCCTTCATCAGTGTCTTGCAGATTTGAATCGCGAATTACAACCTCAACTACCATAGAGCCAGAAAAATGATTGTCAAAGTGAGAATTTTCAGCTGAAACAAACAGATTGGGATTACTTGCAGATTCCGCCGGTATAATCGGAATTAAGAACATAGAAGAGATAATTGTAAGTAAAATGATGGATTTTCTGCGTATCATAACAAAAAATATTCATTATCACAAATAATCTTGTCGCATGAATTCTCTTTAGAATACTTGTAATACACGATAGTAATTACTAGAACAGATAGAAATGTTTGTTCAGAGGACAAAGGTTTTACAGATTTCATTATTAGCTATATTTTCTGCATTTATTATGGAATTAGTTTTTGGTTTAATTTCTAACAGTCTAGGTCTGATTACAGATAGTGTTCATGCATTGTTGGACAGTGTTGTAACAGCAATACTACTTTTAGCAGCTAGAATGGCAATCAAACCTCCAGATGAAGAACATACCTATGGTCATGGAAAAATCGAATCACTTGGAGGAATGATTGGTGGGATTGCAATTTTTCTAATAGCAGGATTTTTCATTTATGAGTCAATCCAGAGATTGCAAAGTCCCTTGCCTAGTACATTGCCAGGAGTTTTTGCAATTATTGGTGGGCTATACACAATAGGAATAGATATTTTTAGAATAATTCTTCTACGAAAATCAATTAAAAAGATCGGAGGCACAACCCTCAAAGCTGATTTTTATCATGCATTTATGGATCTGGGTTCAACAATAGTTGCAATTGTAGGAATTGTGTTAGTATCATACGGATTCTATAATGGAGACTTTGTTGCTGCATTAATTCTAGGAGTGCTTTTAGCAATTCTCAGTTTAAAATTAATTCACAAGACAGCGTTAGATCTAACAGATATCATATCGCCAGAACTTGTAAAAAAAGTAAAAGAAATTGTTGTAAATACGGAAGGAGTAATAGGAGTTGAAGCGATTCTAATGAGAAGATCAGGAGATACAATATTTGCAGATGTCACAATATCGTTAAGAGGAGATACGAGTTTTGATAGAGCACATGAAATTAGCAGTATGGTTGAAAACAACATTAAAAATAAGATGCCTAATGCAGCAATCACCATTCATTTTGAACCAGATTGGAAGAATGTACCACTTGATGCAAAGATTAACGATATTGCAAAAAGTGTAAATGGTGTCAAGGAAGTTCATAACATAATATCTCACAAAACCAAAGGAAAGACATACTCAAATTTGCATGTAATGGTAGATAGAGAAATCAACCTATATTCTGCTCATAAAATATCAGAAGAGATAGAACAAAAAATTCAGGAAAACATACCTGAAATTGAACATGTGACTATTCATCTCGAACCATTTCTTGCGGTTCCAGTAAATTTAAACGTGGAAGATAAGATCACTGAAGAAAAAATAAGAGAAATTTTAAAAAAATATACAGCAATAAAAAAAATAGGCCGTATAGTTTCTTTAAATTTTGAAAATATTCTTAAAATTGACATTGATTGTTCATTTGACAAAGAATCATCTATTGAAAAAGTTCACGACATGACATCGGAAATAGAGCATGTCATAAGAACTCAAATTAAAAATGCAGTAATTACAATACATCCTGAACCTATTTGAAAAATTAAACAAAAATACTTGTAAGATACATGATAAGCATTCCAACCCCAATTCCAGACACGATTGATGCCTGTACAAGTTTTTGTTCACTTTGGTAAATCCATTTCAAAATTACAAGTGCCACTTGAAAAATTGCTCCTGCACCTATTGACAAGAAGATTATAGCAGTATAGGGAGAATAAAAAAATCCTCCAATCCAAGTACCCAAAATGGTAGGAGCACCAGCAATTAGCCCCAGAATAATTATTTTTGATATAGGTGATTTTGTTTTGGCAAGTGGTGATGCAATAGCAATTCCCTCAGTCGTATTATGAAGTGCGAATCCGACAATCAGAAAAGTGCTCAAGGCTACTTGTCCCAAACCAATCGCTGCTCCAATAGCTAATCCCTCACCCAAATTATGCAATCCTATTCCAATTGCAATCATCAATCCAATGGCAAAGGGTTTGGAAGATGCTGTTAGACTAGTTCTCGAAGTTAGTTTTTCAGCAGAATAATACAGTCCAAGAAAGGACAATAAGGTAATAGTTATGATTAGTAATTCTCCGTTGAAATTAGTAGAAAAATTTTCTTTCGAAACCTCAAATCCTTCTAGCATTGCATCAATACCTAGAAAAACTAGCAATCCAACGGTTAATGCCAGAAAAAAATTGTATTTATTTTTTCCAATTCTTTTGATAAATGGCAACCACAATAATCCAATCATTACAGGAATAATTCCCACATAGGTTCCAATAATAGCAAAAAATCCAGCTAAATCATAATCAGATTTAATTGTAGGAGTTGCCGCCTCAATGAATTTTTCAAATCTTACACCATCATCAAGAGTAATTCCAATTGTATATGGCTCTGCTTTATTCCAAGAAAAAGGAATTCGTACTAGTGCAGTTTCAAATCGCTCTAGAGATTTATCAGGTTCTATTGCAGCAGGTTGAATTCGATCATTAACATCGGCCATTGCTATATCCACAGAAATTGGACCAGTATTTCGAACTGTCACATGTATTTCAGAATCAATAAATTCAACTTTTTCAATAGTTATCTCTGGTAAAGATACGCCGAATTCAAGCAAGTCAGAACTAGGACCGATCAGATATAATATCATAACAACGAGAAATCCAAACGGGATTAGGCCACTTGCAATTGTACGAATTCTGGATGTTTTGATTTCTTCCATTTTAATCTCCAGAGTTTTCTTTGTCTTGAACTAGGAACAAACCAACCCAACCTTTTTCAGAAAATTCAACTTTATGTGCATGGAATAGATACTTTCCAGGATAAGCGTATTGAAATTCCATAATTCCACGCTCAGTCTGAGATAGAGTTATCATATCGGTAAAAGTTGAAGGTACAAGATCTGTCCCTGTTGGGTAATACTGGTACAAATTTCCATGTAAGTGAAAATTATTAATCGGATCAAATTCCACCATATTTACAACGTAGATGCGAATTAGTTCATTTGTTTGAATTTGAATTGGGTGATGTTGATAATAAAATGGAATTGAGTTAGCAGCATAGAAATTATTCTCAGTATCAAAATCAGTATCAAACCCATTTAGAACCATAACCATTTCATCTGCTTTCGGTCTTGGTTCTTTTGGATCTACGATGTACACACCATAAAGACCATGGGAAATATGTTCTTCAAGTGGCATTACATGACAGTGATATGGATGAACTCCCACAGGGCCAGCTACAAATTCATAAGTAAATTGTCCACCATCAGGACCTACAATTTCAAATACGCCGTCCATCTCAGCTTGATGAATTCCATGAAAATGCATTGTATGTGATTTTGAGCCATTGTTAATGAAGTGAATACGAACTAAATCACCTTCAGTTGCACGAATTGTAGGGCCAGGAACGGTTCCATTGAAAGTCCAAACATTGTAAAAAATACCAGGTGAGATTTCTTGTATTTTATCATCCTCTGCGATTATCGTGAATTCTCTAATTGTTTGACCATTTAGTTCAGAGATTCTTCCATAATTAAAATCTCTAAGATATTTTTCAGGATCAAATTCAACAGTGGAAGCAGTATAAAGTGGATCTAAAACATCGCCAGATGTTTGAATTACTTGACCTGAATGAGTGACAAATGTTTTTTGTTCTAGTTGAGCTTCGGAAAATGCTGAAAAAACAATAATTGTGGAGATACCAATAATTGCAGATAATATCAACAGGGTAGTTGATCGATTAAATTTCAAAGATAATTAATAAAGACAATTTGTTTATTTAAAAGTTAGCCTAGGCTAACTTTTTTAGCCTAGGCTAAATTTGTGAAGTAAAACGAATTTAATTTATTAAAAAATTAGGTTTAAACTAAAGAATATAATAGATAGACTGTGCAAAAAACAGGCATTCTTTTTGTGATTGTAGGCAGCATAGTAGGTATAGGAATAATTTTATCGTTTTATGGAAACCAAGTAATCTTTGAGGATTTGATCAAAGGAGAAGGTCAAATCAAATTTGGAGAAAACATGATAATTCCAGTTGAACTAGATAGTGCAGAAACACAATCTGGAATTTATGCAATTCAGATAATTGATTTTAAAGAAGGAGTCACGGCAAAGATACTAGATCCATTTGACAAAGAAATAGAATCTCAATCAATGGATGAAGAAGTTTTTGAAGGACGATTCAACATTGCGGTGTCAGGAATATACAAATTAGTTATTGAAAATACAGATGAAAAAGAAATTAAAATATTTGGAGTGATAGGACCAGAACCAGATGCGGGTAAAAAATCATTAGGGTTCATTTCATTATACATTCTCATATTGGGTTTGATTGGAATGGTCGGAGTTGCTATTTATGCAATCAAAAATCGCAAGAAATCTTTCAGTTGAGATAACTATCCATTTTTTCCAATCCTTCAATTGTTGCATTAAAGGTATCACTGCTTTCTACAATTTGAGTTAATTTTTCAGTATTTGCTGAAAAGATAGATTTTCCGTTAGTGTAATTTTTAAAAATAAATCCATGATCTAATAAATAAGAAAGCCTTTCAAAAACCTCATTTTCAGAAATGGAAGATTTTTCTGCCAAAAAGGAACATTCTTTTTCACCATCTTCTAACTCAGCTAAAATAGACGATGTAACAGGATCAAACATACAATCAACTACTTTTTCTCTATCAAAAGTATCATCCATTTCTAATCATCAATCTTTATGCAAATTTATAACTTTTCTAAATTAAAATTGCACTTGATTTACACCAATAGGATAATTAGTAAAATATTGTAATTACAAATAATGCAGAAATTATGTATTAAAGACACATCAGGAAAAGGAGAACATTGTTTTTGCATTGAAATAGATGCTCAAAGAGGAATAAAGAAGTGCTGCAAATGCAATCAATGGAATGTACAAGGTAAAGACTGGACAGAAGACTCGGACTTTAGATAAATTTCAGAATTGAACTCAATATCTCAGATCGGAGGCTAAAATAAGAAAACAAGTGTGAAAAGTACAACATCGGATCCGCAATGAACCCTCTTTGAAACACATCTAATTAACGCCTAGCATGGTTTTTATCGGGGTAACTAAGAATTTTTGAATACTTGAGTACTCAAGAATTCAGACACATTGTTAGGATTGTGGGAAATGATATTCCTGGAGCCAAAAAGGCTATCGTGGGATTAACCCAGATTAAAGGAATAGGATATAATTTTGCCACATCAATTCTAGATACACTAAAAATTAACACCAATACAAACATCGGTTTTCTATCTGAATCTGATGTTCAATCAATTGAGAAACTAATTACTAATCCCATAGCAGGAAATTTTCCAGTATGGTTTCTTAACAGAAGAAAAGACATTGAGACTGGAGCAAATATGCATCTATTAACATCAGACATTCCTTTTACTTTAAGAAATGATATCGAAAGAGAAAGAATCACAAGCAGTTGGAGAGGTTATCGTCACATGTATGGACTAAAAGTTAGAGGACAGTGTACAAGAACTACAGGTAGAAAAGGAGGAGCAGTAGGTGTTGCCAAAGCTGGAAAAGCAGCTCCGGCACAAACAGCAGCACCAACAGCAGCAGCACCAACGGCAGCTACATCTCCTGCAGCAGCAAAACCTGCTGAAGAAAAGAAAGCAGCTCCTGCGGAGAAAAAGAAATAGGTGAGTTGAATGGGAGATCCTAAAAATCCAAGAAGAATGTGGAGAAAACCAAAAAGACCACTCAATTATGAATTAAAAATGGAGGAATTAAAAACTCTTGGCACATTTGGTTTAAGATCAAAAAGAGAATTATGGAAAGCACATACAGAGTTATCTCGTGTCAGACATCAAGCAAGATCATTGCTTGCTTTGAGACAAGAGATCAGGCTAGAAAAAGAACCAATTTTGATGAAGTCATTATCAAGAATAGGATTAGTCAGTAATGAATCTACATTGGATGATGTGCTCAATCTTCAAGTAAATGATTTACTTTCACGCAGATTACAAACATTAGTATCAAGAAAGTTTGGGTTTAAAACACCATATCAAGCAAGACAGGCAGTAATTCATGGACACATAATGATTGGAGATAGAAAAGTAAACATTCCATCATATATTGTAACATTAGAAGAGGAAAAGAATATTCACTTTTCACCAGAATCAAATATTCCAAGCATGTTAGAAAGTACTAAAAAACCAGAATCAAAACCGGAAATCAGTGCAACTGCAGAGACAACTGTAGAATCTCAAAACACAGAGTAAGTTCTTCAATTGAATAATTACAAGAATAGGTTTAACAGTAAATAACCCCCGATATTATTAGATAGATCAGTCATGTGTTCAATTATCGGTTATTACGGAAATGAAATAGCAGCACCAATAATAGTCAAAGGACTGAAAAGAATGGAATATCGTGGATACGATAGTGTAGGTGTTGCAACCGAATCAAACAGTCAGATTGAACTAAAAAAAGGAGTTGGAAAAGTGGAAGAAGTAAATTCCAAGATTCAACTGGATACATTGCCCGGAAAAGTTGGAATAGGTCACACCAGATGGGCAACTCATGGAAAAGTCACAGATGTAAATGCACATCCGCATTCTAGCAATTCTGGAAAACTAGCAATAGTACATAACGGAATTATAGAGAATTTTGAACAATTAAAGAGAGAGTTAGAAAAAGATGGATATGTTTTCAAAAGTGAAACAGATAGTGAAGTAATAGCAAATCTTCTTCAAAAAAATTATGAGATTGCCAAGAATGTTAAAGATGCAATAATTAAAACAGTTTCAGAATTAAAGGGTCATTATGCATTTGTTGCAATGTTTGAAAATGGACAACTGGCGGCTGCAAGATTTCATGAACCGTTAATTGTAGGAATTGGAAAAAATAGTTATTTTCTCTCAAGCGATGTTTTAGGATTTATTGAACAGACAGATAATGCCATTTACATTGAAAATGGCAACTTTGTCATAATTGACAAAGACAAATTACAAATTTTAGATTTTAATGGAGAAAGCATAAAGCAGCAAATTACAAAAGTGTCAAAAGAATTTGCAGATGCATATAAGGGAGATTATGCACATTTTACATTAAAAGAAATTTCAGAACAACCAGATACTATATTCAAAGCAGGAGAAAATACAAAAGATGCAATTAAAAAAGCAGCAAATTACATTAAAAATTCAAATAACATCTACATAACAGGAAGTGGAACTAGTTATAATGCAGCGTTGATTGCAAAGCATGTTTTAGCCAAATATGCAAAAATAAAAGTGGATGCAATAATGTCAAGTGAGTTACAATTTTCTTCAGATACAATTGAACCAAATTCAACATTAATTGCAATTTCACAAAGTGGTGAAAGCGCAGACGTGTTAGAGGCAGTAAATATTGCAAAAAAAGTAAATTGTAAGGTTATTTCTATAGTAAATTCACTTACGTCATCTTTAGCAAGAGAATCAGACATTGTAATTGCGATGAATTGTGGTCCAGAGATAGGTGTTGCAGCAACAAAAAGTTTTACGTCACAAATGATCATAATATACAAAATCACAGAAGAGTTGTGTAATGGACAGTTTGAGATTAGCTATAAAGAAATATCAGAATCAGTTTAAAAAATTCTTGAAAATCATGCTCAAATTAGGCACATTGCTAAAGAAATTAAAGAAATTTCAGACATCTATGTTCTAGGCAGAGGAATTCACTATCCAATAGCTATAGAATCTGCTTTAAAATTAAAAGAACTGACATACATTCATGCAGAGGGAATACCAGGAGGAGAATTAAAACATGGGCCATTGGCACTTATGGATTCCAATGTATTTGTGATCATAATTAATCCAAATGATTCAACATATTCAGATACATTAACGAGTGCTAGGGAAATTAAAGCACGTGGTGCAAAGATCATTGGCATATCAGATGAGAAAAGTGATGTCTATGATTATTGGATTGAAATTCCAAAAACTAGTGAAATAGCATATCCTATTTCAGAAACAATTCCAATACAACTGCTTTCATACTATGCTGCACTTGAAAAAGACGCTGACCCAGATTATCCAAGAAACTTGGCTAAATCAGTCACAGTGAAGTAAAAAGTCGATGATATTCTTTTTCAAATAACGTTAAAAAATGGTTAGAATTATTTCCTGTTTTTATCATTGATGCAATAATACTACCACCTGCACCAACACCTTCTTTTGCAAATCCTTGGGAGAATGCTTTTAGTCCTGAAAACTTGGAATTCTCAAGTCTAGGGTTAACAGAAATTGCAGGAATATCTGCAATTTCTGAAACAAGAGATTTAAAATTAGCACTATCATCACCAGAGATGTAAGAAGTAGTTCCAATAGCAGTGTTTTGTTCATTGAATCCAATTTTTGAAGCAAATGCTAAAACTGCAGCCATTTGTGTACCACCAGCTAACATTACTTTAGTGATTTCAGATGCGGAGCTTAACATACCAGATACAAAGGCAATCATAGGATCACCAACTTTAGCTATTACATGGTATGGATTATCAGAAGTCAATCTCCCTAATGCTGAATTAACAATTTGATTTTTTAATTCGATGGGATTATTTGGGATGCTAGAACTGACTTTAGCTTTGAATCCTAATCCCAGCAATACAGCAAGAGCAGTGGTTGTACCACCAGGAATACTTTCTCCTATTATCAAACAATCAGTCATAGATGCAAGATTTCTGCCTACCATTCTCCCATAATCTATTGCCTGAGATACTTGAGAATCACTCATTGCAGATTCAGCTGAAATATTTCGTCCATATAACAAACCAGTTTGAATGAAAGGTAACTGAGGGAAAATTTTACTTCCAGCATTAATTACAATATGAGGTATGCTGCAAGATTCTAATGCAGTTTTAGTAAGTAATGCAGGAGTGGGCTTGCCATCAGGAGTCATTGGAATTTTATCAATTGTTTTGCAATAACCGTAGTAAAGGTATTCAGCATCTGCAGGAGGAGTAAATTTTATGGAATCTTTATCAGCTCCAGCAAATGTAATGCCTGGAATTTCACATGTTTCAGTATAAGAAATTACAAGAGAGAATAAAGAATTTCCAGATTTGAGTATGTCAATAAAATCTTGAATTTTGTTAGTATTACCAAAAAATTCAAAATCATCTAAATAAGTCATTGTCCCATCATGTCAACAAACTCTTGTTCAGTTCGCTTTTGCATGACAAGATTAGTTATTTTCTCCTGTCCGATGGTAGATGTTGAAGAATGCCCATAATTATGACCACAGTAAATAACAAGATCGTCATTCAACGAATAAAGAACATCAAAAAGACTATGATACAGTTCTTTTGCACTGCCTCCGGGTAAGTCTATACGTCCGCAATTTCCTACAAAAAGAGTATCACCAGAAAAAATGTTTCTATCTCCAATTAAACACATGCTATCTTTAGAATGGCCGGGAGTGTGTAAAACAGTTAATTTTGAATTCCCAAATTCAATTATATCGCCATCTTTAACTGCAATATCATGTTTTAATTCAGATTTTTCATGTTGAATTATTTTTGCATTAGTGAATTTCAACATTCCTTCATTTCCCAACGTATGATCAAAATGATGATGAGTGTTGATGATATATTTTATTTTTAAATTGTTTCGTTTGATAACTTGTTCGATTTGATCAAGATCCCAAGAGGGATCAATTATTATTCCTTCATCGGTATCTTCATCTTCTACAACATATGTGAAATTCTGCATATTACCAACTTGGATTTGATGAACTTTCATAATACTCCCTCTTCAGCTTCTGGTGGAATCCCTATTTTTTCAACAAATATTTCACCACACAAATCTTTTCTTTTTGGCATTCCTCTCTTCATTTTGTGAAATGTGACTGTCATATCACTTTGTACAAAGATATTTGCAGTTTCTCCACTATCAGGATTGATTCCAGATGGGATATCAACGGCAATTTTAAAGCAATTTGAATCATTGATGTATTTTATTGCACTTGCATATGGTTCTCTTATTTTTCCAGAGATACCAGTTCCCAATATTCCATCAACAATTATGTCTGGAGTGAAATCAAGATTTACATCCATGCCAGATATCAATTTGACAGACGGCATTTTTTCCAGTAATGACCAATTCCATTGGCTTTCTTCAGTTTTAATTTTATCTGGAGTTCCAAGTAATACCACTATAACTTTTGAACCATAGCCTACAAGATGTCTAGCCATAACTAATCCATCCCCACCATTATTTCCCAGTCCAACAAAAACTAAAACATTCTTTGATTCAAGATTATCAAATTTTTCTGCCAATCTTTTAACTGCTATGGCACCAGCGTTTTCCATCATAAATTTTTTTAAAAAACCCATGCGGTGTCCATTATTTTCTATTTGCATCATTTGCTCTACAGATATTTCCATAATCAGAATAAAGCAGAGGCAAAATAAGAGCTTTGGCAAACGATTTATCCTAGGTTTTGCCCACACATGATTATGACATTGAAAAATGTAAAGCCATCTTTGAATAAAATTGCAAAATCATTAGAAGAAGTTCAAGATGCCAGAGAATTTTTGTTAAAAAATACAAGAGAAATAATAATTCTTTGCAGTAAATCAATTATATCAGTACATAAGGGAGATATGAAATCTGCAAAAAATAATTTGAAACAAGCAGATATGTTGCTAAAAAAATACAAGAAAAAAGCTACATCTGATCTTCGAAGATATATGATTACTCCAGAACAAGAATTTGTGGAAGCAGCATCTCTAATTGCCATTGTTGAAAAAAAGGAAATTCCTTCAGAAAAGGAATTAGATGTAATGCCAGAATCATATGTATTAGGATTAATGGATTGTGTAGGAGAATTAAAACGAATGACTTTTGATAAAATTAGGATTGGTGATATAGATAATGCTTCAAGAATTTTTGAAATAATGGAAAGTTTGTATCTGCATTTGTATCCATTTTCAATGTACGATAAAGTGGTAAAAGAGGCTAGAAGAAAAATTGACGTAGATCGTATTTTAGTCGATGATGTCAGAGGTGCAATCACAGAAGAAAAAAGACGATCTGAACTGATCAAAGCATTAAACAAATTACAAAAATAGAATTTACATGAAATTTAGTGCGGGTGATGGGATTTGAACCCACGAACTCCTAAGAGACTAACCCCTCAAGCTAGCGCCTTTGGCCAGGCTGGGCGACACCCGCAATAAAAATTTCTTGTATGGTTTTTATAATCCTTGATTACTTTTTTGTTCGTATGTTAATTCCTGTAAGGTGTTTTACTTGTGGAAATTTAATTGCTGATAAGTTTGAAGATTATCAAAATAAAGTAAGATCGGGGGAAGATCCAGCTAAAGGACTAGACTCTTTGGGAATAAGCAGATATTGTTGCAGAAGAATGCTATTAACCACTGTTGAAACTATTCAACAAGTTATTCCATTTTATGAAGCAATACAGAGAAGAAACCAAGAAGTCCAATCTGAGTTAGAGTAGTTTGTCAAAAATAACCTCCATTGAAGGACGCATTATTTACAATAGTCGAGGAAGCAAAACTATCGAAGTTGATGTCACATCAGAAAATAAATTTCTGGGTAGAGTTTGCGCACCGTCTGGAGCTAGTGTTGGAAAATATGAGGCGGTTAGCTTTCCAAATGAAAAACCAGAAGAGAGTCTAAGAATATTAAATGAAAATTCTCAAAAATTTGTCGGATTAGAATCATCAGATCTTAAAACAGTGCATGAGACGTTAAGGGATATTGATCAATCTCCAAATTATTCAAAAATTGGTGGAGCACTAGCATTTGCAGTAACTATTGCATCAATGGAATCTGCTTCAAAATCAGTAAACACGCCTTTATTTCAAATTTTATCATCTGAATCATCTTTCAAGTTTCCATTTCCATTAGGAAATATTTTAGGAGGTGGTGCTCATGCAGGACCAGGAACACCAGACATTCAAGAAATTTTGATTTGTGCCATAGGAGCAAAAACAATTAGAGATGCTATTGAAATTAATTTATCAGTTCATAAAGAATTACGTCAGGTTTTAGAAAAAGAGGATCCCAATTTTACTAATGGAAGAGGAGATGAGGGGGGATGGGCACCAAAATTAGAAAATGAAAAAGCATTGGAACTTTCAGCAAAAGCTTGTGAGAATTTAGGATTTACGTTGGGAAAAGAAGTGGCTTTAGGAGTTGACTTTGCATCATCTACTCAGTGGAGTGAAGAAAAACAAAAATATGTTTATGAAAGAGCAGGATTTGTCAATTCTTCAGAACAACAAATTGAATTTGCCGCAAAAATTATTAAAAAATACAAATTAATCTATGCAGAAGATGCAGTTCATGAAGAAGCTTTTGATGACATGGCAGAATTAACTGCTAAATTCCCAGACACATTAGTTACAGGAGATGATCTAACTGTCACCAACAAAGACATTCTAGCCAAGGCAATTAATTCAAAATCGTGTAATGCTGCAATTCTCAAAGTTAATCAGGCAGGCAGTCTTTATGATGCCTTTGAATTTGCCAAAGTAGCAAATCAAAACAACATAAAATTAATCACATCACATAGATCGGGAGAATCTACAGATTCGCATATTTCTCATATAGGATTAGCAACAAAGTCAAAAATGCTCAAAGTCGGCATAGTTGGCGGAGAAAGAGTGGCAAAACTAAATGAGCTTATACGTCTATCAGAGCATGATTTAATACGCGGTATGGCAGAGATTTAAAATCGCTATGAGTGAACAAGCAGAATCCACAGAAATCAAAAAGAAGATTTTATCCACAGGAATCAGGGTTGGAACTCCAGTTAAAACAAAATTCATGACACCATTCATCACAAAAGCTAGTCCTGAAGGACTATACATGTTAGATATAGATATAACTTTAGAAAAAATTAAAACAGCCGCCAAATTCATCAACCGTCTTGGAACCGATAAGCTCATCGTCTGTTCTGCTAGACAATATGCAAACACGCCAATTGAGAAATTTTGCGAAATGTTAGGATCCAAAAAATTACTAGGTAGATTCATGCCTGGTACTCTTACCAATCCATCATTGCCATATTACATTGAACCAAAATTGGTTCTAATTTCTGATCCTCAAGTAGATGTACAAGCAATTACTGAGGCAACTAATGCAGGCATTCCAGTCATTGGAATTTCAAATACAGATAATATCACGTCAAAACTAGATGTGATTATTCCAGCAAACAACAGAGGAAGAAAAGCTCTTGCCACGGTTTATTGGCTTTTGGTTCGTCAAGTTCTCATAGAAAGAGGAGAATTAAAAGAAGATGAAGTAATGAAATACGAAATCGATGATTTTGAAACAAAGATAACGGAAGAGGAAATAGAGTAATGCAAATTAGAACACCGGCAGTAGCCGGAATGTTCTATCCCGGTGAAAAAAAAGAATTAAAAAAATCCATCAAGGAGTGTTTTTTACATAAATTTGGTCCAGGTAAAACCCCACCATCCAATATTAAAAAGAAAATTTTTGGAGTTATATGTCCACATGCGGGATACATGTATTCAGGCCCAATAGCATGCCATTCATTTTATGCAATCTCATCAGAGGTACCAAAATTATTTATAATAATTGGACCCAATCACTGGGGACTCGGAAGTAATGTTGCAACAATGAAAGATTGTAAATGGAATACGCCGTTGGGTGATGTGGAAGTGGATTCAGAAACAGCAGAAGAAATTTCTCATCTATCAGAAATAATCGATATTGATTATTTTTCTCATACACGAGAACACAGTTTAGAGGTGCAAATACCCATACTACAAGAAATGTATTCAGATTTTAAAATTTTACCAATATCCATGATTAATCAAAAGAAAGATGCCGCTAAAGACATAGGACTAGCTGTTGCAAAAATTGCAGAAAAAAAGAAGGCCATGATTATCGGTTCTTCAGATTTTACTCACTACGAACAAAATGAATTTGCACATGAACAAGATATGGCTTTGATTGAGCCAATATTGAAATTAGATGTAAAAAAATTTTATGATGTTTTAGAAGACAGAAACGTAAGCGCTTGTGGGTATGGAGCAATTGCATCCACCATGATAGCATGCAAAGAATTAGGTGCTACAAAAGGAGAATTGCTCAAATATGCTACAAGTGGCGACATTACAGGCGATACAAGTTCGGTTGTTGGATATGGATCAATAGTGTTTACTTGAAATCTAACGCTTCAGCACCTGGAAAGGTAATTCTTTTTGGGGAGCATTTTGTAGTTTATGGAGTAAAAGCAATACTATGTGCAATAAACAAACGAATTACAGTAAGTGCAAGCAAAATACAAGAAAATACAATTTCAATTAAATCAAACATAGGAGATTTGAATATGCCACCAAATAGACCAATTACAGAAATTAAATCTCCACTAAAACCATTTTATTTTTTAGCAAACAAAATGATAGAAAAACATAATCAAAACACAGGAATAGAAATACTAGTTCAATCAGAAATTCCTTTGGGAGTGGGTTTAGGTTCCTCTTCTGCTTGTTGTGTTGCAGGTGCAGCAGCTATCTCAAGATTATTTTCTGAAACATCAAAAAAAGAAATTTTAGAGTTGGCAATTGAAGCTGAAAGAACTATTTTTCAAAATACATCAGGTGCAGATTGTACCGTCTGTACTTTTGGAGGGATTATGGAATATGATAAAAAAAAAGGATTCTCAAAAATAAATTCAGAACCTAATTTTCATTTAGTAATTGCAAATTCAAAAATTGAGCATTCGACAGAAGCAGTAGTTGCAAACGTAAAGCAATTCAAAGAGAAAAATGAGGAAAAATTTTCTGATCTATGCAAAGAAGAATCAGAACTGATCAATAACGTACTAATTCTTTTGAAAAATAATGATTTATCAGGTCTGGGTAAAAACATGTTAAAAAATCAAGAATACTTGGAAACAATAGGCATATCTAATGAAAAATTACGTTCAATGATCGAATTGGCCCAAAAATCAGCATTGGGAGCAAAGATAACAGGTGCAGGTGGAGGGGGATGCATTATTGCATTAACTGATGAATCAAATTTAGAAACAGTTATTGAACAATTTAAAAAGAAAAACTATGAGTGCTTTTCTGCAAAAATTGACTTTAAGGGATTGGATACTTTTTAATGGAATGAGTATTTGGGGACAACATGATTCTAATAAAATTGGGCGGCTCAATTATCACTAATAAGGAAAAGCCATTATCCCCAAGGAAAAAAACAATTGAAAATATTGCTAAACATTTAAAGAAAATAAATGAACCAATCATAATTGTTCATGGCGGAGGTTCTTTTGGGCATTATTGGTCTGTAAAATATGATATGCATACAAAACCAATGAAGTACAACACACATGGAGTATCTATTGTTAAAAATTCAATGATCGAATTAAATAAAATAATTTTAGACGCATTTTTGAAAAATAAATCAAATCCATATTGTCTTCCACCAACAGATTTTATGTCAGGAGATAAACCCATTACAAACAAAATAAAAGAAATTGAAAAAATTGCAAGTGCAGGACTAATTCCAATTACCTTTGGAGATGCACTTTGGTACGGTCATAAAAAAACTTACATTTTGTCTGGAGATAAAATTATGACACATATTTCAAAAATTCTAAAACCAAGATTGAGTATTTTTGCTCTAAATGAAGATGGGTTATACTCTGATCTAAAATCAAAAAAATTAATTCGTGAATTAAAAGGAGAGAATCCAATTATTTCAAAAAATAACATGGATGTTACAGGAGGTATGACTAGAAAAGTTGAAGAGGCAACAAAGATTTCAAAGATGGGAACGGACGTATTTTTTGTAAATGGCAACAAACCTGAAAGAATTGTGAAAGCGGTTAAAAATAGGAAATTTGAAGGAACAGTGTTCAGAGGAAAAAGAAATGGGTAAAGAATATCTCGTTTTAGTTGATAAAGACGACAATCCAATTGGTTCAGAAGAAAAAGTAAAGTGTCATTTACCAAATGGCAAATTACACAGAGCATTTACAGCGTTATTATTTGATAAAAGTGGGAGATTGGTTCTAACCAGAAGAGCTAAAGAAAAAATGCTATGGCCAAGAGATTGGGATGGAACTGTAGCTAGCCACCCAAGGGAGCCTGAAACGTATGTTTCATCAGCAGAAAGAAGAATGCCAGAAGAATTGGGAATTTCTTGCAAAATGGATTATTTAATGAAATTTGAGTATCACGTACCATACAAAGACGTTGGTTCTGAGAACGAGATTTGTGGGACATTAATCAGTGTTGTTGATGAATCAACTGGATTCAAAATGATTGAAGGTGAAATTGATCAAATCAAATGGATTTCATCAAAAGAATTGCTTTCAGAAATTAAAAACAATCCAAAAATATATTGTCCTTGGATGTTAATTGCATTGAAATTACTAGACAGATCAGAAAAACCAATGTTAGAAAAATATAAAAACATTTTATCATCATGGATTAATTCAGAATTGCAAAGAGAATTGCAAAAAGCAATCAGAGTTCATCTTCCAGATAATAAATGGAGATTAGTAAAATGAAAAAGATAAAAACAATTGAAAAAAATGCAGTGATTGTAAACAAATATCTTAATTCCAAACTAAAAGGAAATCCCAAAACGCTTTATGATGCTGCAATACATTTGATTATTCATGGCGGAAAAAGACTCAGACCACATATGGTGATCAAGAGTTGTCAAATTTTAGGAGGAAGTACAATGATTGCAATACCAGCTGCTAGTGCAGTAGAAATGATACATAATTTTACTTTGGTTCATGATGATATTATGGATAATGATGAGATGCGTCATGGTGTACCTACTGTTCATAAAAAATTTGGAATGCCGATTGCAATACTAGCTGGTGATGTATTGTTTTCAAAGGCATATCAAATAATTTCAGACTCAAAATTATCCAAGGATGCAAAAATCCAATTAGTTTCTAGATTAGCAAAAGCATGTGTGGATGTATGTGAGGGACAATTATTAGATGTGAAAATGGCAGATGAGAAAAGAATTCCATCTCAAAAAGAATACATTACAATGATTGAGAAAAAAACTGCTGCGTTATTTGATGTATCATGTTCAATGGGAGCAATATGTGCAACAGGTAATCAAAAAGACATTTCAAATTTATCAAATTTTGGAAGAAATTTGGGAATTGCGTTTCAAATTACAGATGATCTAATTGGAGTTATGGGTGATCCAAAAATTACAAAAAAACCTGTTGGAAATGATCTAAGAGAAGGAAAGAAATCACTTCCAATTCTCATGGCAATAGAATTAGCCAAGGAAAAAGACAAAAAAGTAATTCTCAAGGCATTTGGCAATCCAAAAGCAACTAAAAATGACCTGAAAAATGCAGTAGACGTAATTCGTTCACTTGGGATAGAAGAGAATGTAAGAATGCAGGCTCTAGAATATGCAGAAATGGCAAAAAAATCACTTTCAAAATATTCAGGTTCTGCCAAAACAGAGTTAGTAGATCTCTTAGATTTTGTAGTAAAAAGAAGTTTATAGTCGGTCAATACTTTCTCTTATTGATAGACTAATCAGTCTCTGTTTTTCTTAAATTTGATAAAATAGAGACAAATCATATTTTGTTTATTGCCATTAGTATACCATAAAGCAATGCTTGTGGTCTTGGAGGACATCCTGGAATGTAGACATTCACAGGAACGATGTTGTCTATGCCTCCTGTAGTTGCATAATTATTGCCAAATATTCCACCACTGCATGCACATGCACCCACAGCAATAACGATTTTAGGATTAGGAGTCGAATCATATGCAATTTTTAATGCTTTTTCCATGTTTTTGGATGCAGGACCTGTTACCAATAAAACATCAGCATGGCGTGGCGATGCTACAAAAGTAATTCCAAATCGCTCAATATCATAAACAGAATTATTCAACGCATTGATCTCGATTTCACATCCATTACAAGAACCTGCATCAATTTCTCTAATTGCCAGGGATCTTCCAAAGATTTTGTCAATTTTATTTTTTAATTCTTGTCCTAATTCATCATATGTCTTTCCAAACGGAACAGACATGGAAAATGTTTCAATAAGATCGTTTCTTTGTTTTTTTGCTAAATCAAACTTGTTTGTAATTTTAATCAGTTCGGGAGATTTTACTTGACAGTTTCCACATAGAATGCACTTTCCATTATCTAAATGAATTTTTAAATCATTATTATCATTTTGATATGTAATAGCATGTGTAGGGCATGAGTTTTCTAATATTTTTCCAGTTTCATTGTTTAAGACAAAGTCTTTGTCAGGATCTAATATGACATATCCTCGATAATTTGCTGCAACAGTATCATTCATTTTCAGCGGATCTTTTATTGTGGCTGATTTGAATGACATATCAATCAAATAGTTTGTTTTATCACTATTTTTTTTCATAAATCGTTCCCCGAATAAGAAAAATCAAAACTCTTGTTAATTACTGGAAAGTCAGCAACAATGTTATTCAATACAGCGTGTTCAATAATAGACCAATTGGAAAAAGAAGCTGTTCTGATCTTATATCTAAAAATAGAATTATGTTCTCCAATCATGATCCAATGTAATGTCTCTCCCCTATGAGATTCAGTATAACCCAAGCCAGATGAATATGGAGTTAACTCATCACCCATGAATACGGATAGCCCATCATCTTTTAGAGCAGTAATAGAGTCTATGATGTCTTTTGATTGTCTCAAATCATCCACACGATTCATAAATCGAGATAAAACATCACCGATTCGTTTTTGTAATTCCACCTGACGCTCCATTGTTTCTCTGGGTGTTTTTTGTTTCAAGTTTATTGATGGATAATAGCCATATGGATGAGTATGTCTAGTATCCGTTTCAATACCAATACATCTAGAAGAGATTCCTACCAGTCCCAAATCTTTTGCTATTTGTTTCTCAATTATTCCTGTATTTCGTAATCTGTCCATTACAGATGAATTTGATTTTAAAAGATCAAATATTTTTTCAAAAATCTGAAAAGCATCATCTAAAACAAAATGAATATCAATTAGCATTTCATCTGTTATGTTGATTTTTACGCCACCAATTTGATTAACTCCAAACAATATTCTGCTTCCAGATAATCTTTCGCTTAATTGCATGATTTGCTCTTTTAAAATATTCAATCTAGATGCACCATATGGAAACCCAACATCTGTGAGAATTCCACCAAGTGTTCCAAAGTGATTATAGATTCTTTCCAATTCTGCAAACAATAGTCTAATTTGTTCTGCTTTTTGTGGAATTGTCAATTTGGCAATTTTCTCAATTGCTTGACAAAATGCAATAGAGTTTGCTACAGACTCATCACCTGAAATTCTTTCTGACAAGAACACAGCATCATTTATTGGCATACTTTCTGCTAGTTTTTCTATTCCTTTGTGAGTATACCCCAAGCGAGTTTCCAAGTTGATTACAGTTTCTCCCAGAACACTGAATCTAAAATGACCCGGTTCAATTATTCCTGCATGTATTGGACCTACAGGAATTTCGCATACTCCCTCTCCAGTGATTGGAGTAAATTCAAACTGTTTTAAATTTCTCTTTACGTCATCACTTAAGTTAAAATCTTTTCGTAGTGGAAAAACATCATTTGGAAAATCGTGTAAGATTAATGGTTTGATATTTGGATTTTCTTTAGCAGTTAATCCAAACATGTCATTAATCTCTCTTTCATATAGAATTGAAGAAGGAAATACATCATAGATGCTAGGAAAATATGGATGACTTTCATCTATGGACAAGATTACAAACAAGAAAAAATCATCGACATCAGAGCCAAAAACATGCCTAATTTTGAATCCATGGTTTAATTTTCGTTCATCGTAACAGATTATTGTCAGCAATCTAAGATCAAAATTCTGTTTCAAAAATTTACAGAAATCATGCAATTTATCGGGATCATTTAGAATTAGGTGTAATTCATTATTGTTTTCAAGTTTTTTTATATCAGAATCAAATTTTTCCAATTTGGAGTAATATTTATGGATTATTTCCTTATGGCTCACAAATTTTCACCTCTAAAATATAATGGATACATGATATCATCAAGGGTTGGCTCCACCCACTAGTACAATTTTTGTAGCGTCTTCAATTAATGTTTGTAAAGGCTCTGGAACATAAATACCCATTATGAAAATTATTGAAACCAAAATGATCATAGGTAGAATTGAAAGTTTTCCAAGATCTTCTTTTTTCATTTCTGATTTTGGATTTCCAAATACCATATGTAGCAAATGCTTTCCAAAACTTGCAAATATTACTACCAGAAACAAAATCACCAGTGCACTTGCAAGAAAGTTTTCAGAACTGAATCCAGAACTCAATATTAAAAACTCACTCATGAAAATATTGAATGGTGGCATTCCAATTATTGCCAATCCTCCTATCAAAAACATAAAACCAGTTATAGGCATCGTCTTAATTATTCCACTTGTATCTGCAATAGATTTTGTTTGATACTTCTGAGAAATTGATCCGCTTGAAAAAAACAAGAGTGATTTTACGACAGCGTGATTAATCACGTGAAATAATGCTCCATAAATTCCCAGAAAAATTCCAAAGCCTACGGATGCAGAAATTATTCCCATGTGTTCAACACTTGAAAAAGCCAACATGCGTTTCACATCTTTCTGAAAATATATCGATGCGGCAGCAATTCCAAGTGATATTATTCCAAGAACGATCAACAAGGTATTTGAGAATTCGGGACCAATAGAATGACCAGAAATTATATGAAATCGTAAAAGCCCATAAAAAGCACAATTCAGCAAAACGCCTGACAAAAGGGCACTGATTGGAGACGGGGCCTCATTATGGGCATCTGGAAGCCATGTATGCATAGGCGCAAGGCCAGCTTTTGTTCCAAATCCAACAAGTATGAAAATAAAGGCAAATTTGACAAGGTTAGGATCAAAATGTGGTGCATTTTCTACCATGTTTGTCCAATCCATCCCATGAATAGAATCAAAGGAATTATCATAGACAGAATTTGCATAGTAAAAGAAAATTATTCCAAAAAGTGCAAGAGATAAACCTACGGTAGCTATCAGCAGATATTTCCATGATGCTTCAATTGAACCTTGTTTGGTATAAAGCATAATCAGCAAAACAGAAACAAGGGTGGTAGCTTCAATTGCAATCCACATTATGCCAAGGTTGTTGGAAACAGGAACAAGCAACATGGTAAATAAGAACATGTTAAATCCCTGATAATATCTGACAAGTTTTTTTCCATCCACAATTAATTTATCATATTGTCTGCCCATGTAATTTACAGAGTAAAGAGACGAAAGAAACCCAACTAAAGAGATTGTAATTATCATAATTGCACTTAGAGAATCAAGATAAAACGTGCCATCAAAAATAGAGATTGTCTTTTTTTCTAAAATATACGGTATCAAAAACAATCCTTGAATCAATATTAAGAGTGAAGAAATTACTGTGGTGGTTTCAATGATTTGTTTTCTTTTGAGTAATGTAATTAACAAACCACTGATTACGGGAGTTAAGAGAAGAGATACTACCAATACAGATTCCACAGATGAAAATATGGCGGTAAACATTAGTCATCCCTCAAACTTTCTAGATTCTTAATATCTATACTATCAAAAGTCTGACTCATTCTGAATAATAAAATACTAGAGATTATCACACCTACTAAAATATCTGCCATGAGTCCTATCTCAATAATTAATGAAAATCCATGTGTGACTACTACAGCAAACAAAAATAAACCATTTTCAATAGTCAACAATCCCACTATTTGGCTGAGTGCTTTTCTTCTGCTAATTATGATAAACAGACCAATAAAAAATAATGAAAACGACACGGGTAGAAACACGCTGGTTGTCTCATCTGATGATAGAGGCAATTGCAAAGCCATAAAATAAGACATTGCAACTAACAATGCCGAGACTATTACAGAGATTCTGAGGCTAACATATGGATTCATCTCTAATTTAATCGGAGAATCTAGTTTTTTTGTGACATAAAACAACACTTTGGGAATGATTATTGCCTTGATTCCCAAGGTAAGGGCAGATACTATGTAAAGATCCCAAATGTCAGTTATGAATGCAATCAGGGCAACAATCCCTGCAAGAATTATTGTTTGATATCGATATGCATGCAACCAGTCTGAAAATCCCCTTCTTACAACAATTCCAAAAGTAGCAATTAGTAAAATTACTGCAGATAGGTGTAACAAATCAATTTGTGTGGGCAAAATCAAATCATACATACCTATAAGAAAAAGAAAATCACTCCTATCATAGAACTAGATATTGCCATTGCAATTAGATCTGAAACTCTGAATAATCTCCACTTGGCTATACGTGTTTCAATAAATGCAGTGAAACTTGCTAATGTCGATACTTTAACAATGAAAATAATTATGCCAAAACTAATTCCGACTAATGAAATTTGTTCTGCAAAATTCCATGGAAAGAATATGTCTATAAACAATGTAAACAAAATCATTTGTTTTATTGCATGAGACCATTCCATTAATGCTAAACTTTTTCCAGAATATTCAAGCACCATAGCTTCATGAATCATTGTCAATTCTAGATGTGTGGAGGGATTATCAAATGGGAGTTTTCCAGTTTCTGCCATCATGATAATAAAAAACGCTATTAATGCAAATAGAATTCCAGGTACAATTAAGATAGATGTATCATTTGCAGATGAAACGATTGTGCTGATGTTTGTTCCGCCATAAAATGACGCAATTACAAAAATTGTCATAAATAATGCAGGCTCCACAAGTACAGAAATCATCATCTCTCTACTACTTCCCAATCCACCGAAGGAACTTGCTACATCCAGTCCAGCAAGCATCGTAAAGAATCGTCCAAGTGCAAACAAACCAACAACAAGCAAAATATCACCTACAACACCAAAAGGAGAATAGACAAGAAATACGGGAATAAAAAATGCAGCTGATGCAGTTGTAACAAAATTTATCCATGGTGTAGCTCGAAATATCCAAGAACTCTGATCAGAGACTATCTCATCTTTTCTTAGCAATTTTATAATGTCACAATATGGCTGAAAAATTCCAGAACCTATTCGTTTTTGTGATTTTGCCTTGATTTTTCTCATTATTCCAACAATTAAAGGAGATAAAACTATGATCAAAAGAGCCTGAAGTATGCCAAGACCATAGCCTAATATGGAAAAATCACTCATGTGTACCAAATCCTACGAATAAGAGAAGTGCAATTAGAGTAATCATAATGTACAAAATATATGCATTAACTTTCCCTGACTGAATTTTTCGTATTTTATCTAATACAAACAAGCTACCAGATATTACTTTTCCATACAATTTTTCATCAAAAATATTTCTAGTGGTAGAGATTACATTAATAGATTTTTTAAGGTATAAATTTTCTTTTGCATAAAAATTAACATCAATGTCATTATTAGGTTTATAAAAAATACCAAAAATTCTGCGTATTGGTTCTGTCAATGATGTTGCAGTGTATTGTGTTTTTTCAGATAAACTTCCAAATCCACAATCCCATGTACCATATTTTATTGTCTTTGTTTTACCACCAACAATTCTAACAAATGCAAAAATTCCAACAAGGACAGATATGAAAATAACTAGTACCCCAGACATTAGAAGACTTGCAAAATTACTATCAACTGTATTTGTTATTGAAATTGCCTCAAACGGACTTGATGGTGTATATGATAAATCAAAAGCAGATACAATCAAATTTATTCCAATAAAAGGCAAAATGCCCAATAAAACACATGATGATGCCAGAATTGCTTTTCCTATTAGCATTAATCGTGGAACTTCTACTGCGTTTATTGCTTTTGAACTTCTGCTTTTTGACAAGAAAGTTATTCCAAATAATCTTACAAATGTTGCACCGGCAAGACCAATAGTGAGTGCAAATGTCAATATGGCAAATGCAAGAGACACCTGTAAAATATTGGAGGGTATCTGAAAAACTGCAAGAAGAGATTGTAATGTTAACCATTCACCTATGAAACCATTAAGTGGAGGCAATCCAATTATGGCAATAGAACCAATAAGAAACATCATAGCAGTCCAGGGCATTTTTTTAATCAACCCTCCTAAATCTTCCATATTCTTTGTATGCGTGCTAAAATGAATAGAACCTGCAGTCATAAACAACAGTCCTTTGAAAATTGAATGATTCAAAGTATGAAACATGCTGGCAATAAAAGCTAAAACAGACAAAGACATCAGATGAAATGCGGCAAATACTACTGAGAGCCCCAATCCGATGAAAATTATTCCGACATTTTCAATGCTAGAAAAAGCCAGTGCACGTTTAATGTCATTTTCAACTAGGGCGTAAAGAATTCCAACCAGTGCCGAAATTGATCCAATAGCGATTATTCCTACGCCTAACCATACATAGTCAGGAGAACTGTCAATTGCGTTAAAATCAAAAAGATACCTAACTATACCATAAATTGCGATCTTGAGCATTACTGCAGACATTAAAGCAGACACGTTGCTTGGTGCTGATGGATGTGCTTTTGGCAGCCAAGTGTGTAAAGGTACCATTCCTGCCTTTGTTCCAAATCCTACAAAAGCCAAAACAAATGCAATATCTTTTATGTATTGTGGAATTATTGCGACATCTCTGAAAGAATCAAAGCTAAAACTTCCAGTTTGAGTATACATAAGGATAAAGGATGCAAAAATAAATCCCGTTCCTAAATGAGCCATTACAAGATAGGTTAGACCTGATTTGAGATTATTCTTATTTTCATGCTCATAAATAACCAAAAAGAACGATGTAAGTGACATTAATTCCCAAAATACTAGGAAAAAGAATACGTTGTTACTAATTACTACCAAGATCATAGAAATAATAAAAACATTGAATAGCATTCCAAGTGCGGAATTATTTTTCTTGTCATCAAATTTTTTAGAATAAGAAAGTGAGTAAATTGAAACAGCAAATGAGATCAATCCAATTATTAGGAGAAAAAATGCCGCAACCCCATCAATAAAAATTTCAAAATCAAAGAGGTGCTGTATATTAAAAAAAGTCAGATGTATGTTTTCAGAAGAAAAAATAGCAATAGACAAAACAATTGTTAAGAAAGATGCAAATGCAGATGGGACATAAGTAAAATATGTGTGGTATTTTTGTCCTCTAGTAAACAATCCCAAAGTTGCACCTAAAGAAAAAAATGCAAAAATAACATACACTATGGATAAATTTTCTGACAACTCAATTTCCTCCTATTAATTTAGAATTACCAACGATGCTCGTTTTATGGTTCAAAAGACTATTTAGACTTGATTTCGGCATTATTTGTGCAATGTATGATTGTCTAATATGGAGTAATTTTACAATTCTAGTTATTTTAACACCTACATATTTTTTAATAAGCAAAATTGTATTTTGATATGTTTCAACATATCCTATATTAGCAATTACTACAACAAGGATCTTATCTTTCATGATTGATCATTTGCCATTAATTCGAATCTAGGTTTATCTTCATTCTTATCTCTTGAAATCTATTTCTAACTGTAACAACAGTAACTCTTGCTGCCTCAGCAACTTGTGTCTGTGTGAATGATTCTTTTTTTATCAGACATGCGTAATACAGCACAGCTGCAGATATTCCCACAGGATCTCTACCTGCCAAAATTCGCATATCTTTTGCTTTTTGTAAGATTTCCAAAGCAAAATATTTTGTTTTTTCAGATACGCCAAGGTTATTTGAGATCTTTGAAAGACAATGTACCTGATTTACTACTGGAATTTTCAAATCAAGTTGTTTTACAATTGCTCTGTAACTCTGGGAAATTTTTTTTGGTTTGATGTCAGTGGCCTCAGTTATATCTCGTAGTGTTCGAAGAGTCTGGGTATTTCTACATGCAGCATACATTGAAGCAGCAACTACAGCATTAATTGAGCGCCCTTGTGTAATTTTTTGTTCTACTGCCTTTCGATATATGTATGCAGCAAGTTCTTTTACATGATCAGAGACACAAATCTTATCTTGAATTCTTTGCAGTATATCAAACGCAGTTTTGTAATTAATATCGATATTTTTGTGTAATTGACTTCTCTGATCTTGTATTCGTATTCGTTTTATTGTAGCACTGGTTAATGCAGATATGGGTTTACCTTTTGCATCTTTGTTAAGGATCCCAATCATAGTTGACAAGCCAAAATCATGAACAGACATCGAAATTGGAGTTCCTGTTCTTCGGTTATCCTTTCCATCATCAAAACTAATTAAATCATGATTCAAGTCAGTAATTTTTTCATCAATAACAAATCCACATGACTTGCAAAATATTTCCCCTGAGCTCCTGTCATTGATTATGGATTCTTTACCACATCTACCGCATCGTGATATAGTATTTGAGAAAGATAAATCAGAAATATTTCTATGCAACTAAAATCCCTCGAAGATACTTGTATCTAGATGATCACGGTTAATCAATTCCTGTGTTTTTCTCCTTCAGTTATGGAAAATTTCTATGACCTAGATTCCATTTTTCCAATTTAAATGACTCACAATCATTAGCGCATATTGATTTTTTATTTTTCATCGTGCCGGGATTATTTTGTTTCTTATTTTGAATATCCATAAAACCGAAAATCTCATTTTTTGGGTAATACTGCTTGTGGCTAACTTGTAAATGCTCTCCAAAATTAATTGCAAGAATTTCTTTATCGTTATTGTTCATAATAAAATCACATTCAAAGCCAAGATCTTTACATGTTACTTTGTACATGTAGATTTAAGACCACATGTAGATATAATTTCTCAGTATACTTTGTGGTACACTGTAACACAAAATTATGAACAGGTACAGGACAATATCTAAAACAAGGATTTCATACTATAAGCACAAATTACAATTACTCGTATTGTTATTTTTCAAGTAAATTAAAATGGTATGTATCTCCAAGACAAATTAATATGATTCAGAAAAAAAGAACACCTACAGAACATGCAAGTTTTAGAATAAATACAAATA
>Ga0209431_10000533_pt1 | contig 31629 bp, 34 predicted proteins | sample RifCSP13_3_FD_184021 | JGI IMG/M metagenome (GOLD analysis project Ga0209431, IMG submission 184021) | Soil microbial communities from Rifle, Colorado - Rifle CSP2_sed 13_3 (SPAdes) (version 2) | ecosystem: Environmental > Terrestrial > Deep subsurface > Rock core/Sediment | place: Rifle... | reverse complement strand
TAAAACCACCTTCATAAAACGATTCCTTTTTCACTTGATGGGCGCAAGTGTTATGCCGCCCATTTGCTCATCATTCAGAGCCCAAAAACGCGCGAGGTGTGGGAAATTCGGGATTGAGCTGCGGAAATCCCCGCTGTGTTGGAATCGCAAGGATGCCCAGGGCGCTCAATTTCTTCTAAATATGCAGGCATACATGTTGCCCGCCAGTCAGACAGCAAAGATGAAAAAGAGGGGCTCAGAATGCCGTTGCTTTATGTTCTGATCTTCAGCCTTCTCGGGAGTGTTGGCGCCCTAACTGGAGCCGGTGCGCTTGTCGCCTTCCCCTGGCTGCACAACCGCTTAAAGACGATCTTGCTTGCTTATGCCGTCGGCACACTCTTAGGTGCGACATTCATTGGCCTTCTACCAGAAGCAATGGCTGAAGAAACTCCGAGGCGAGTCGGACTATTCGTGTTGACCGGTATACTGTTTTTTTTCTTGCTCGAAAAATTCTTGCGTTTACCACACGCCCACGGCCACGCCGGAGAAATAAACAAACACCAGGGTGAGCACCACGGGCCACATCCGGCGGGGACAATGATCCTCATCGGCGATGCCTTTCATAATTTCGTGGACGGAGTGGTGATTGCGACTGCTTTCTCCGTTTCGGTATCGCTGGGCATTGTTACGTCTCTGGCTGTGATTGCGCATGAAGTTCCACAGGAGTTGGGAGACTTTGTGATCCTGATCGAGAGCGGTTGGCACCGGTGGACAGCGTACTGGGCAAACTTTGTTTCTTCCCTGGCGACCTTCGCTGGAGCGCTGGTCGCCTACTTCGCGTTAGAGTCTATTGCCCCGCGCATACCGTTCTTTCTGACGTTGTCGGCGGCGAGTTTTCTGTACATCGGGATGGTTGATCTAGCTCCGATCCTGCATCACGACTCTGGCTTGAAAAAAAGTCTCGTGCAATTGATGGGGCTGTTAGCTGGTGTGGGAACGATATTGCTTCTACACCAGACACTACAATAAAAATCTAGCGCAAACTGTAGCAAGCCATCCAGAGCATAACGGCATACGTTCAAAGGCATTTCAGAAGGACGCCACAGAGCAGCGCTGTCCAAGCTGTGCCAATCAATCCGTTTCAGACAGACGTGGGTCTTTTACGAACGCCGTAATTTGCGGTTTCAAGACAAAACAGCCGATTTCGTCTGGGTCCGTGGATCGCGTTTTCTCCTGGCCAGAAGAACGATCCACCAAACCACACGAAACAGCACGAAACAATTCCAGAGTGCAACAATCTGCTGGGGGAAGCGCACGTCGCTGGTCAGATTTCGTGTGGGTTCGCGGATTGCGTTTTCCCAGGAAACCGCGATCCACGCCAATTTTCAATCGGCAATCTTCAATCGACAATTGGCAATGACCGTGTGTGGTTTCACGCAAAAAAATGCGTTTCTTTACCCATACCTTCCCTCCGCCAACGACGTCAAAGATCGAATTTGGCCAATTTGCCGTTTCGTCCTCTCTGCGTCTCTCATTCCCTCAGCCGCTCTGAGGCGAGATCTTTTACCACCGAATCGTCTGTCGTGAGATTCTTACCACCGAGACACAGAGCAAAACGGAGACGCAGAGGGCGAAATGGCAAATGAGAAATGGAAAATAACTAGGGCCGTATCAACAACGCTAAAGAAGCATATGGTGTCTGGAGTAGTTCGGCTACAACAAGCATAACTGTACTTACCGGTCACTTAACATTTCGCATCCTTCCTTCTGGTGCCGCCCCCTTTAGTGGGAGCTGGCCCGCCGCGTCGTGGGGTTGAACACCCGTTTCGATAAACGACTTCATCCTCATAAGATCGTCGTCCATCTCACGTTTGGGATCCACGCCAAATAACTTGGCGATCTCGTGACCGAGCACTCCTGCAGGTGGACCATAGGTCATCTTCACGTCGATCCGAGTGCTGCCGTCCGGATTGGCAGTGAATCGCGTTACACCACTTTGGCTAACGATCGAGCCTGGGAGGCTCTTCCAAGCCAACGTCCTATTAAAATCCAGGTCGGTGATCGCCGCGTCCCATTCTACGAGAAGTCCGGCAGGGCCCCCGACTTTCCATCGATAGACACCGTCGTCAATCCGCCTTACCTCCCTTACATGAGACATGAACTCGGGAAAGTTCTCTGGATGAGACCAGTACGTGAACACTTCATCGACTGGCGCATTAATCGTGATCGCCTTCTCGACGACGATCCCACGTGCGTCTTGATCCATTCCCACCAGTTGTTGGGCCTTTACGTTGGTTAATGCCCTCGTCACAATGCCAATACCTAAACTGCCTACGGCGGATCCGAGTACACCTCGTCGTTTCCCGCCGTAGAAAGCAAGCGCCCCTCCCGACACCGCGGCGACCAGTCGCATAGTTGGTGACCAAGTGCTCTTGAATGGTCCAAATCGCTCGCCCAGGCGTCGCTTGCCACCCTGCAACGCGGGAACATCGCCCGCGGTGTCGTGTATTTCGAGATCGTTCTGGATGTTCTTAACTCCGGCGACGCCGAAAACGCAGTGAAGCAGTGGATAAACTTCCTCGGCGAGGATAAATCCACTCAGAATAACCAGTCCTTCCACAGCTTTCACTTCGATGGCATGTGGGTGGGAAACAATTCTCCCAAGCTTCGAACGAACTCGTGCTTCCAATACGTCGTCGGAAACCTTCTCCTCGCGAAAGAGAGACCCCACCTGAGACATTGCCCCTAAGAGATGGTTACGCAAATCGCGCTGCGTCTTTCCGGCGGCGTCAATTGCTAACTTATTAACGTGTTTTGTCTTGTTACGTATCTCCGCGCGACGTCTTTTTCCGCGGTCCGGATCTAATAGGTACATGGCGCCTGCTCCAACCCCGATTCCTGTAATCAAACTTGTAGTCCTATTCATGATTCCTCCTCAGTCCCTGCTTGTTCAGCCAGATGAAGTCTTCGCGGGAGCTTACTAGTGTGACAGTTCTTCGTATTCCCCCTCGCACTCATCACAGCAAAAAGGGTTGTCAATTCCCTCCTCCATTGCCAACATGGCCTGGCGAAAGGTGACCTCGTCCACGTAATAGATTTCGTGGCACACGCCGCACACTAGCTCCGATTGGTTTGGTCCTTTTTTGAATCTGGTCGGTCCCTCTACCAGGTTGGTTTGCTCCTCGGGATTTAATGTGGATCTCAATCTCATCTCACAACCTCCTTTGATCGAAACACTCTCGTCAGCCGGTAGTCAGCCAATTGCGCCGAATGGCCTTTGACCTGACTCTTGTGCTGACAGCATTTGGGGACAAGTCAGGGACAGGAGTTGGCTAACACCCACTCCTGTCGCGAGAAACGATTACACTCCTATCAGTAACGGTTGGCTCACATCGATTCATCACCTTTTCTGTTTCTCTTTACGAGCAAACTATATGCCCACGGGATTCGCTCAGTGGACAACAGAAAGGACTAATCTCTTCCCTTAATCCGCTTGAGAAGTTGAGTAGTCTCACGCAATGGTTGCGAGTTTTTGCGCCCGGGATCTCGAAAAAGGCGCCTCGGTAATGTTCTTAAACTAATGATCTTAAGGGAATGGCGAGTCGGATCTTCTCATTCTCAATCGGTACAATCGTTGCACGCGATCTGTTGCAACGAACCAAGGCCAATCGTTCGCGGTGGAGTTCTAATTAGTCGTTTTTGCTAACTCTGTGTCCTTTGTGGTTTGGCGGTTGATTTCTCCCACGGTCTTCGCTTTAATATTGAATTCCTCGCAAAGCGATTAGTCGACGCGACGAAATGGATAAACAGCCAGCACGCTACGCAACACCTGCGTATTGGTTACTTCGGCTCCAGCACCGGCGCTGCCGCTGCACTGATTGGAGCCGTCGAACTAAAGGAACTCGTCGCTGCAGTTGTCTCTCGTGGCGGACGGCCTGATTTGGCTGGCGAAGCATTATCGCAGGTCAAAGCGCTAACCTATTGATAGTTGGCGGCGAAGATGACGTAGTGATCCGACTGAATGAGGAGGCTTTTGCGCAACTTAGTTGTGTGAAGCAACTGAAGATCATCCCGAGAGCGACACATCTCTTCGAGGAGCCTGGAACTCTGGAGCAGGTTGCGCGACTCGCAAGTGACTGGTTCCGAACAAAATTGCAGCCGCGTGCCGTTAGGCAAACGAGTTAATCGCGATCTGGCATTCGACAGCGGCCGGCGATGGATTTCGCGATCCTTTATTCTCGCGAATCTAGCTCAAGCTGTAAACTTTTCCCTCTTTGCCATACTCGCCAAAATCTGGTTGCTTGCCTGAATCAATTGCCTTGATTGTGGGACGACCAATATGAGCCAGAATCAGTCGTTTGATTTTGCTCAGCTGCGCTTGCTGAGAAACCTGTCCAACTGAAGCGTGTCCCCCAACGCTGCCGCGAAACGTAATCGGCCGACTCCACCCAGCCGCGTCGGCAAACATGATGTCGGCACCACTGGCCCAAGCTGGAAAGACAAAGAACTCAGGCGCCCAAACAACCTTCTTACGATGCGCTCGGATCACATAGCCATAGGCATCATGATTCGTGTGGACTACAGGCTTTGGATGAATGGAGAGCCCGGGTAGTCGAATACTCTTCACTTTTGGCTGCAGCCCGTATCGTAGCGCCAAGGCGCGAATCTCTCGGATTAACTCCGCACGTTCGTCTGTAACAAGCCAAGCGTCGAGTTTTCCCTTAGGTTCGGATGGAGGCCCACCGTCAATCATCACGCGAGCGCTGCGAAACTCCACCAACAGGCCTGCGGGCGCATAGCGTGGTGAGTTCATCGCGCCCACACCGAGCAACGTTAAGCGCAACTCTCGTGAACCTCTGCGTCGTACTCTGCTGTTGGTACACACCAGGTCGAAAACTGAACCACCAACGACGTGAAGTAGGTGGTGCCTATTCTAAGCAGATGCCATGGCCCCAGTTACAGCTACGGGTCGCGCAATGAACACGGGACACGGTGCTTCGCGCAATACACGATCTACGTTGGAGCCGAAAGCCCTACTTAAGCTCCAGTCACCGCCACTTGCTCCCATACAGATGAGATCAATCTCGTTTTCTCTTGCGTACGCTATCACCTCGTTGTGAGTCTTTCCTGAGCGCACAACGTTAACGACTTTGCACCAGAGAAACACTTCCTTGGGGATCGACTGCTGAATCTTTTGCGCAACAAATTTGTACGCACTAGATTCAGTGGAGTTGGACCATGCCAACTCTGGTTCGTCGTGCCCTGTTTTTGCAAGCACGTGTAGCACGTGGACTTCTCCTTGATACTCCTGTGCCAATGAGAGACCGTAATTGAGGGCCAGTTGGGAATCAGGCGAGAAGTCGCAGGCTATAAGGATTCGACGTAAATCGATGTCGCCGGAACGCCCGATCCACTCACGTTCTCGCGGGTGCGTAACGAGAACCGGACACGATGCTGATCGCGATACTGTTTCGGCAGTTGATCCCAACAATATTGCTGCACGAGGCCTGCGCCGCGAACGCATCACTATTAGATCAGCGTCCTGTTTGTCTGCCTCGGCAACGATTGCCTGTCCCACGTCGCTGAATTCCTGAATGATGACGCCTCGCCAGTTCAAATTACCCTGCCTCGTCGCGACTATGTGGGGAGCAAGTGATTCCGTAAACAATCGCGAGACGCCCCGATCACTTGAGCTGCCCGACTCATCACTCGCCTCAGCTTGGCTACAGTGCAGCAGGATGAGTTCGGCTTCGTAGGCGTAGGCGAGAGCCACTGCGTAGCGTAGCGCTTCGTCGGACTCGGTCGAGAGATCCGTTGGACATAAAATTCGCTTCAGTTTAATCATTGCTTATCACCAATCCTTCTGCTTCCAGCTTCGGCAAGGGGTATGCCGGGCGGACTTCTGTGGTCTCAGTTGAACCTTCAGGGGGGCATCAAATCAAGTTAGAAGAGGGACAAGAATTAAGGACTCCAACGTCTGACGGCAACCTTGCCTATTTCCCGGTTGTTTTTCTGGATACTAAGATCACTTTCTGATTTGAGACGCAACACGCTCGAAGTTGTGTGGCTCCCGCGCAGGGAGTCCGGGTTGATTCGCTATCAGTCGACTTGCGAAAAATTACTCGCGATTCTGCAAAATTGCATTGTTTGGCACCATTCAAACTCGGTCAACAGCTGGAGTCAAATGGGTCAAATCACACTGCCAGCGGCCCTCTCGCCTTGTAAACACATCAGTGATCTTGGATCCAGCATCGTTGGACACAATTGCTTCAGACCATTCTTCACCCAGTTTTCAAACTCACTTCTTAACGTATCGTCCATCTTGACCTCCCTTCCGTTGGAAAGTTTGCGTGATAATCTGCACGCTGTAAAAGGGTCACGGCGGGACTCTGAAGGAACCTAAGCATTTTCCAAGTCGATCGAAAATCCTGCCAGAAAGGATTTGAACCTCAGTTCATCCAGGTCAACACAGTGAAGACGCTATTCCTCTTGCGTCCCGCCAAGTTGGATTGGACCGATCAAACCGTCGCAGATTTCGACCGGCCATTGAACGCGCGTGGCAACCGGACGGTTGCAACTTTAGCCTCGTTCTTTGTGAATGAGAAGATCGAGCCCGAACTGGTGATTAGTTCGAGCGCGGTGCGAGCTCGCGAGACCATAGAACCCATATTGGTATCCGCTGGGTTGCACAGCGAGGTTCGATTTGACGAAAGAGTTTACGAAGCTATCCCTGAAAGATTATTGGAAGTGATCAGTGGCGTGGAGACTCAAACCCGATCTGTCTTGATCGCCGGCCACAATCCGGGACTGGAAGGACTACTTACGTACTTAACGGGCCAAACCGAGGCCACGTCAACCGGCGCGCTTGCAAAGATTAGATTTCCAGACGACACGAACTGGAACAGTCTAAGAGCTCGGGCGGGAACACTTGAATGATGTGCAAATAGGTCAGAGGCGTGAAGTCGCCTGAAACCCCTCAGTTGCGAAAAGACACCCACCAGTAGTGTGAATGTGCGCAAGCTTCCACCCGGCTCAAACTGAATCCTCCCAACTAACTGCACAAAAATCTGGGGTTTGTCGGTACGGTTCTTGCGCTCCTGTCAGGATGCTGGATGAGCAATTAGGACTGCCGCACTAAGAGGAGGGAATATGAAGGTTCTTTTGGCAGTTGACGGGTCAGCTAACAGCAACTTCGCAATTGAGGAGGTTGCGCGCCGACCGTGGCCTGCAGAAACGGAAGTTCGAGTTATCACAACGGTCGAAACGCCCGCGATCATGGGAATTGAACCATGGGCCGCGACGCCTGCTTACTTTGAGCAGTTAGATAGTTCCGTTAAGGAGAATGCCAGAAAAGTTTTGGATGCCGCCATTAAGAAATTAAGCGATTCAGCGAAACAAGCACTAAAGATATCAGGAGATGTGCTGGACGGTTCGCCAACTCAGAAAATTGTCGAAGAGGCGGAAAAATGGAATGCAGATCTGATTGTGATGGGTTCTCGTGGGTTGGGCGCCTGGAACCGGCTCTTGTTGGGCTCTGTTTCAAGCGGCGTCGTCCACCACGCTCAATGTTCGGTAGAGATCGTCAGAGTCAGAGAAAGCCCTAACAGAAGCTAATCAAGGCGCAGGTTCACCGGTACACACATCGTTTAACCTCACTGCAGATGCGCATCCCATGCACATCCACGAAGTGACCTTTGAAGTTTAACCGGGAACGATTGGAAGTCCATGATGGAGAAACTGTAGTTGCGGTCCAGCTCACTGGAGATGTCCGTCCGCCAGAGGAATGGGAGTCGGGTTTCAAAGACACGGTGATCGCATATCCCGGCGAGGTGACTCGCCTTCGAGCTCAGTTCAACACTCCCGGTCAGTTCGTCTGGCACTGTCACATCGTAGAGCACGAGGACAACGAAATGATGCGGCCTTTTCGGATCGTCCGGTTCAACCTGGTCAGCCAGGCTCCTTATCACACGTGAAAGCTGGAATGCCCAAGGAGTAATTCAATAGCGCATTGTAAAACTGACAGCGGGTTTTCACCCACAAATTGCTGAAACTTACCGAAACGAATCACTCGTCCTCATGAATTGTTGATTATTTTAGAGGCCTCTACGGGAACGAGCGTTGCGTCTCTATCCAATAACGAGAAACCGGCAATACCGAGAAATTGGGTCAAACCAGGTTAGCGCTTCTAGTTCTCAGGAGTGGCGCCTGGGTTTCTGAGCAGAAGGAGTTTGTTATGAAAGTGAAAGAAGTGATGACTGCTAATCCCAAGGCCTGCACTTTAACGGGCAGTCTGGCAGAGGCGGCTGCGCTGATGTGGGAAAACGATTGCGGCATTCTGCCAGTCCTGGCTGAGGGCGGAAAGGTAGTGGGGTTGGTAACCGATCGAGACATATGCATGGCCGGAGTGTTAAGAGGGCGGCAGCTAGCAAACATCGCAGTCAAGGACACGATTTCAGGTGAAGTGTTCGTTTGCCGGAGGGATGATGACGTTAGAACCGCGCTTAAGACGATGAAGGAGAATAAGGTGAGACGTCTTCCCGTAGTTGAGGCCGATGGAAGTCTCAGTGGGGTACTCTCCCTAAATGACATCGTCCTGAAGGCAGAAGAAGCAAAGAAGAAAGAGCTCTCCTACGAGGACATCGTCAGCACATACAAGTCGATTTGCGAGCACCGCCTTCCGATCCGGACTGCCCAAGCTGTCGGCGTCTGAAGGTTTGCACAGCTCGGTAAGTCTCTGCCGTTACTTAAGAAAGGAAGGGTGCTATGTACCGGAAAAGCGACAGTGAGATTAGGGCGCAGGTGCTGCGTGAACTGAAATGGGATTCGCGCATTATATGGGCTGAGATTAAGGTGGAGGTTTGCGATGGGGTTGTGACGCTAACGGGAATAGTGTCCAGTTACGCCAAGAAGCTCGCGGCGCAAGAGGCGGCCCATCGTGTACTTGGTGTCTTGGATGTAGCTAACGAAATTGAAGTCCGACCAACAGCAGTGGCAGGCAGAGGCGATGAAGACATTGCGCGTGCTGTGAGGCATGTTCTGCAGTGGGACGCACTTGTTCCTGATGACAGGATTCAGTCCACCGTTTCTAACGGCTGGGTAACATTGGAAGGAGAGGTGGACCTGTGGCGAGAACGGGACGATGCCGAACGGGCGGTAATGCGACTTGAAGGTGTCGTTGGGGTGATCAATAAGATTCGGATGGTGCCGAGGCAGGTGGATCCGAACGAACTCCGCGAGCAGATCGAATATGCACTCGAGCGACGTGCCGACAAGCAAGCAGAGCGGCTGCGGATCGAAGTGCACGAAGGGACCGTTGATCTATTTGGTCGCGTTCATTCGTGGCAGGAAAAGCGTGCCGTGCTTGGCTCGATAAGTCACGTACCCGGTGTGGCGGACGTTAAAGATCACTTGCGAATAGACCCATATTTTTAAGCGGTTACGCGCAACAAAGCGGGTCTTCTTTCGCAAGGCTGACTAATCAAACAACGTGCAATAAATTTGTACACGAACAAGAAAGGAACAAGTGATGACTAAGGAAAGTAAGACGGAAGTGACAGGTTTGGAGAAGCGCGAGAGAGCAATGGAGGGAACTACTCCATTTCGATTCATGCGTCAGTTCGCCGAGGACATGGAGCGTCTTTTTGAGGACGTTCAGGGATTTAAGGTTGGCAGTCTTTTTGGGCGGGAATTTTTTCCATTTACCAAGGAGTTCGAACATGTAGATTGGGTCCCGAAGGTTGAGGTGCTGCAGAGTGAGGGGCAACTCAACGTGCGCGCGGATCTACCTGGGCTCAAGAAGGACGATGTCAAAGTGGAATTAACGAACGAGGCCCTGACCATCTCAGGAGAGCGCAAAGAGAAGAAGGAGGAAAAGCGCGAAGGCTATTATCGGAGCGAGCGCAGTTACGGCAGTTTTTACCGTTATATTCCGCTGCCGGAAGGTGTCAAGACAGATACAGCAACGGCAGAGTTTCACGACGGCGTGCTCGAAATAAAAATGCAGGTCCCTAAGATCGAACCACGAGTCCGACGTGTCGAGATCACTGAGGGAGCGAAGGAGACTGCTAAGGCTAAGACTGCCGGATAGTACCACCAACTCATATCCGTGGTTGTCAGTTATGACACGGGTCATTCAAAAGCTGTGAGGGCCTGTTTGGATGACCGGAGTTGATACGGACCCGTAGCTCATTTGCTGCGGGTTCGTTGATTCTGCATCAGCCTCAAGAGATCACGTCGAGCAACGATGCCGACTGGCTTCTGGTCGCTAATCACCGGAACACGATTAATGTCGTGTTCGAGGATCAACTCCAGCACCTTTTCTATCGAATCGTCCTCAGTGGCAGTTATCACATTCGGGTTCATAACTTCGCTGACGGGAATTTTTCGTGCGCGCGCGTAGAGTTCCTCAGCATCGCTTCCCAACCACGAGCCGAACAACTGTGGTGCCCGAAACATCGAGAAAGGCAGACACCTTTCAGTTGCGGTGAAATCCGACTCCGTCACGATTCCAATCAGGTCGCCGCTCGCGTCAATTACAGGAATGCCACCGATTCCATTTTCCAACATCATCCGTGCGACCTCCTGAAGCGACGTCTGTTCAGTAGTTGTTATGACTGGTTGCGTCATGATGTCTTTGACTTTCATCTTGCTCTCCTATTCAAAACCGGTTGCAGTACCAAACAAAATCAATGTGGAAACGATATAGACGATGACAATTCCTATTGAATCCAAAGTAAAGTAGCGGAGTTTCCGAGTCGCCTGGTACGTCAAGCCGATGACGGCAATGGCGGTCATGATTATCGAAGCGCTTGCAGTGATCAGATGGCTGGCGGAAATCACCGCAAGCAGGGGGCCCTTCGTATAGAGCACATCATCGAGTGCCAGGATAGCAATGTTGAAAAGATTGCTCCCGAAGAGGTTTCCCAACGCGATGTCGACCGCTCCCAGGCGCAATGCAGAGATCGACACGACCAACTCGGGAAGCGACGTCGAAAGAGCGATGAAACTGCTTCCGACAAAGGTTCGTCCCAGCCCTGTGATGTCGGCTATCCTCTCTCCCAGATGAGGCAAATACGCGGCTGCGACGATGATCACGACGGCGTTTAAGGCATACATGGTGTAGGCCCGCCTCTTACTAACGTGTCTGTATTTGAGCTCCTCCACCCTCTCTCTTACGAATTCAGAAATCCGTCTCTTCTCGTAAACAAAGACCGTCCTGATAGCTAGCAAGTAAACGCCAAGAAACACGAGGCTTGAAAGACTGACCCAACCAAAGCTGGGTATGGATGAGACAGTTGTCAGACTGATGACAACGAGTCCCAAGAGTAACACCCCGAATCCTCCCGTAAGCACCTGCCCTTGACTCGCTCTCGCCGAAAGTGGGGTTGATCCGTTCATGAAGTCGAGCATTGCGATTATGAGCAGGTTGAACATGCAGCTGCCTAATACATCGCCAGCCGCAATGTTAGGCAGGTCAAATATTGCAACCGAACTGATCCCGGTGATCAACTCAGGCAACGACGTCACCGAGGCGATCAGCACTACTCCGATCCAGGTCCTCCCTAAGCCACTCTTTTCGGCAATGATGTCTCCGTAAAAACTGAGCCTCGAGCCGGAAAAGAGAATGAGCATGGCGCAAGCAATAAATTGAAGCCAGACAATCAAGTCGTTTCCTTCAGTTTCTCAATTCAATTCTGAGATGTCGCAACGAAATCGATTGTAGGTTAAATGCCAAAGTTTTGCTGATCGGGTTGAAATCTAAATTATTCAGACTCGACGACACCCAACGAAATCCTCCACACAGAGATGTCTCAGATCAGTATGAAAGACGCCTCTCCCCTCTTTTCTTTTCAATACCAACTCATGAAGGCATATGACACTCAGAAGGCTCAACCTCACCCACTGCAATTTCGACGGAGCTCCTGAGTCGGGAATGTTGAAGAAAAACTAGGGGGGCAGCGGCCGTTCTAGTAGGTAGGATCTGAACAACACTACACACTGCCGTGTGTAGGATTTTGTTGTTGGTCCGTGTAACAGCTCTTTGACACAGTCTCTGCCGTGTAACAGGTTTTTGACACAGTCTCTGCCGTGTGTAGTATTTGGTTGAGCATAGACCAAGTGAGGCTGGTCCACGTTGAAAGTGGTCCAAATGAGAAGGTTCAAGTCGAAAAAAAGGATCCTACACACGGCAGTATGTAGTGCTTGTTAGATCCAGCCTACTAGACCAACGCCCCCCCTCTTAATCTCAACGTTACCGACTCAGAAGCTCCTGCGAATTGCGACCCAAGGCGAGATACCTCAGTCTCGTTTGCTCTCCAATAATGTCTCTAACTTAAACTTATTTTCATCGGACATATCGGTGAACCGTATTCCAAACCCAATGTTGGGATACGCATAGGTGACGACGCCTTTCGTGACCACGACGTCTCCTCCAGGCAACTTAATCTTAAAGTTAAGTGCCTCACCTTCAAGCACCTGGGCCATCGTATCAACAAAGCATCCACCGCTGCTGAGATCGCTAGTGCGCGCCTCGGATCTTCCTGACGCACCCTCCCACTCCACGTGCAGTAACAGTAACGCACGCCCTTCGTTTCTGCGGTTCTCCGTCACTAACAGCCCCCCCCCTCATTTAATTTATCAAAGAGTAGATCACTATGCCTCGCTTTCCAACCGAGCCGCGATTGGGTTGTGTTCTAATTTAACGTTTTCTCTGTGCACACTCTGCGTCCTCTGGCGGCTCGGTCCTTGATTCTGTCCCATGAATATATGACCACAGAGAAAGTTCAGCATTCTTTCCGAGCTTAGTTTTTTAAAACCAAGATTCGGAGGTTGCTGGACATGGTGGATTTCCAAAAACCGGCAGCGCAGGACTGGAGCGTTGAAAGGCAGAGCGAATTTATGGCCAATACTCTACTGACTCGCGGTCGTAGTGAGGACACAAACCGCCGCTCACAAGCTCTGACACAACCGCCAATAGCTTGTCGACGAAAGTCCTCTGGGGGTGATTGACAACGCCGACGGCCCCGGTGCCGAGAGGCGTCATCCTACTGCACTACATTACGACTCCGAATCATGCGCCAAATCCACAGCGCAAGGATTGCTCCCAATAGCGAAAGGAACAGTCCGCCCGGATGAAAACCGGTGTCGGTGCGCCAGATAAAACTCGCAACCAGTCCGCCGATAACGGAGCCAACGATACCGAGTATCATCGTTGCCAGCACACCCATGGGGTCTCTTCCCGGCATGATCAATCGAGCCAGGGCTCCGGCAATCAAACCGATGATTAACCACCACAAAAAGCTCAACATATTGCCTCCTTAGTTCCGCCAAACTTCAGACTAGATCGGTCTGCTGGAAGGGCGAAATGCTGTTTTTTGAGATTGGTTTCTTATTGCGATCACCTCAATCGTTCAAGACAAAGGTAATCTTCATTCTTACCTTGTATCCGGTTATTTTACCGTCTTCTACCATCACCTCCTGGTCTTTAATCCAGGCGCTCTGAACGTTCTCTAACGTTTTCGAGGCACGGCTGATACCCGTTTGAATCGCATCCTCGAAACTCTTAGTTGAAGAAGCCGTAATCTCAGATACTTTAGCGATACTCATGTATGTCCTCCTGAATTGTTCCTCAATGCTGTCGTCGTCTAATTCGAGAGCCCTTGTCTACTTAAAGAAGTTCCCTGCGATACGGCTAAGATCGTCCACCACGCTGCCGTCGCGATTCGAGTCCAGCATTGAACTAATACTGGCCATGAGGTCAGGGTTGGCCGATTGCACTTGCTGCTGCTCTCCTAGGAACTGTGAAAGCGCCCCGGGATCCAAGTGATTTTGGTGTTGTTCACGACCTACCGCACCCATAACGAGAGGTGCAACCATCTCAAGTAAACTCCCGGCTGAGCCCTGGTCCAACCCTACTCCTTGTTCTGAAAATAGATCTGTCGCGACCAAACGCTCTATGTGTCAGCAATGCCTCAACCGGGAAGAGCAAGGCTGAACCCCTGGAATTAACCGGGTAGAGCACCGATGATGGACGCGAACTGTCGATGGGGGAATCTGACAACCCCTTATACTTCATTACCGGACAAACAGCTAGCAACAACTTGACACAGCAACAACTTGACACCATGTTTCGCCGCGACAACTCGACACAAGAACTGTCAGGCCGCTTTTCTTTCCTGCGTGTCGGCAAGAGTAGTAAGCTTTGCACTCAAGTATTCAATTGGAGTCAAAATGAATCGTTGGTCCAATTAGTTCCGTCTTGCCAACTAGTTCTGTTCGCACTTGCATATGAGATCGCCAAGAAACAAAGTCAATGCAGAAATAAACTTGGTAGATTCACCACACAAATTACGGGCGCCTGAGTTCCGCAGTCAGGCTAAGGGATCTTTGCTCACAACATTGCGTCCCGTGATCATGAATAATTACAGCATTGAGTTTCAGAACATGCCTCCTTCGGTGATTCCGGCTCATCATCGTCGTTGGCACGTTCTCTCCTTGATACTCTCCCAAGAGACGGCTATTGAACGAATTAGTGCCAACCTGCATCGACAGGGACGCTTCCAGTGTGGGGATGCGGGCATTTACCCGGCGGGAATGGGTGAGCGAATTGTGTGGCACGACAAGGTTAAAGCGATCCACGTTCATCTGAACCCAGTGGCAATTCGAGCAGCTGCAAAAACACAATTCGGGACGGAGAACGTGACATTGCCTGAGACGTTTCAATCCCGCGACCCAGCGCTCAGTGAATTAGCTCATGAGTTAGACCGAGCCATAAACCTGGATATTTCTCTCCGTAAGCGGGCGGTTGAGGGATTGATGGAAGAAGTCCTCGGGCATTTAGTACGCAAATATGGCGAGTCCGAAACCAGCATCAAGTCTGAAGGAATCAGTTCAAACAAACTCGAAACCGTTATGGCTTACGTTAGCAAGAATTTGTCCGAGAAGATCAGCCTGGACGAAGTGGGGCAAATCGTGGGTTTGAGTAAGTATCACTTTGCCCGGGTTTTTCGTTCAATGACAGGACTATCACCACATCAGTATATTCTCCGTTGCCGAATCGAGCGGGCTAAATATCTCTTATCTTGTGGTGATTCCCTTCCCTCCATCTCCTATTCTTGTGGTTTTTCCGATCAGAGTCATTTCACACGAACGTTTCGGCAAATGACCGGCATGACCCCAAGGCAATTCCGGACAAAACATATTGCCCCCAACCCACTTTGAAGCTCATAGCAAGTTTCTTCTATACACAACAGTCTTAGATAGCAATCATGTAAGACTGAATTCTGGCGCCCAGAATTCAAGAACAATTTTGATTAACATCAGGGAGATAGGATCAATGTGCAAACTAGGAAGTCTCTACCTGTTACTTTGCTTTGCACTCGCAACCTCCATGGTGTTGGGCCAAGAACAAGAAAGCCGACAGAAAAAGGGCTTTGATGATCTTGAAGAACTGGTGCAGAAAGTCTTGCGTGACCTACGGAATCGCGACGCTGATGCAGCCTTGGCTATTTATGGTCGCCGAGAGGAATACGTGCACATAGATAATGGCCGCGTTGTGCCTTGGGCTCAACTAGAACCACAGGTTAGACAATACTTGGCAAACGCGAAGAAAAACGAACTTTACTGGGTCGGAACGCCGAACATTCTCAGGTTGGGACCGGACGCGGCGGTAGTTTATGGCACTCATCGGTTTGAAGGGGACGGTTCACGTGAGTCACATCGAGGAGAGTGGACCGGCGTGTTCCAGCGAATTGAAGGTCAATGGAAACTGGTTCATTCGCATAGTTCCGATGCGAAACACTAGATCGATTCAGTCAATCCTGCCTTTTGATATCGCCATAACTTCTATGCGATAACATGAAAAGGATAGTTCTTTTGGTTTTGATTAGTAATGTTTCAATTCTCCTCTCTCCCATGTCTATTGAATCGCAAAGTTTGCCCTCTCTGGCTCATGTAGAAATCAGAGGGACCGGTCCGACAAATCTCTTGCTCATACCGTGTGGCGGGTGCGATTGGCATTCCTGGGAAACGTTCATGGACCGTAACCGCGACCGCTACACTATGTATGCTGTCACATTGCCCGGATTGGGCGGCAGCAAGCCGGTTGAAATCTCAGAAATGGCGACGGGCACTCCCTTGCTGGACGAGTACGCAAGTATTGTTGCCCGTTACGCTCTGCGCGAAAGGTTAGAAGATCTTGTAATTGTGGGACACTCAGTCGGGGCTGCTGTGGCGCTCAAAGTAGTGCTCGATCATCCGATGGTTGCTCGGAAGCTATTTCTGGTTAACTGGGCAGCGATCCATCCTGAAAGCCTGAACCTTTCGCCTGAGGAGAAAATTCAGCGAGCCGAGAACTCTCGATCAGAAATCCTCAAGACATCGGATGACGAGTTTCACACTCGATGGTCAGGAATGATCCCAAAGTTTATTGCCAATCCTCGCCGAGTTCCTACCTACCAACAAATGTTTAGAACAGTGAGTCGCAGGGCTAGTGCACAAATTGCGTACGAGATGCTGGTTTATGATTTACGACCACGTCTGTCCGAGATAGAAATTCCGATGGCTGCGGTTTTCGGGATTGCTGATGGCGCCGATTCCAAAGAAAGACGTGACCAGGCTCTATCAGTTATCAAAAACGCTCCCAATCCTCGAATTGCATTTTTTGAGGATACCGGTCACTGGATCATGGAGGACCGGCCAGATGAATTTGACCGAGCGGTTCACGAGTTCGTTTCAGGACAGACGATCAAGGATTTTTCTAAGCCAACCGGATCCACGAAACCACGCTAACTAAAATGGGAACTCTCCGAAGCATTCGACGCGAGCAAAAGAGACATCGACGCAGTGCCCTCCCCTTTGGAGATGGAGGCAATGAATTGGCAGAAGGTCGAAGTCGAACCGCCTGGGATGATTGTTATCGATCGCTACCGCAAGAATCCTAATATCGTACCTATGTTTCTTGACCCGTCGGAAAGGACAGGTAAACGTGAAGGCCGAAAAGTAGTTTTTGCGCGAACGGTCGTTCATTCCAACCAGGATCAGATCACGAGAATGTCCCTTGGATACAGTGATGAGGTGACCGTCTTCTTAAATTCGAAGCCGGTGTTTACTGGAAAGAGCGCGTTCGTTTCCGCGATCCTGGATTTCTGGGGATCATGAGTGTTGATAACGATGCGATCTATCTGAACCTGAGAAAAGGTCGCAACGAAATCGTGCTAGCAGTCGCCGAGTATTTCGGCGGTTGGGGTTTCATTTGCCGACTGGATGACACTCTTGTATTCAAGATGTGAGGTATACGGCTGCGAGACGCAAGGTCTGAGCTCTTTGAGATCAACATGCCACTGTTTCGGCAAGAGCCGAGGTGTCAGCGGTACAATCTCGCTCCCTTTACTCCAACCCGCACTTTCCAGATCTTACCGCCGCCACGTCCCGTCGAGGTGGCATAGATGGCCTCGCGATCAAACTTACCCTCACCAAATACGAGGCTTGCAACCCCAGTCATACCTTCCGCAATCAGAACCATTTCGCCGGTTTTTGGATCAAACCTCTGTATCTTTCCAGCGCCATTGTCTGCCACATAAATGCGACCTAACTCGTCAGTGACAAGACCGTCCAGTCCCCCTTCACCAGTACGCGCCACGACACTTGGCCGGCCCGCTGGCAAGCTGTTGTTCAACTTGAAAGCCCAAATCCGATCATCAGCTACGATTGGTTTGAGACTGCTGAAAATCTGTGCCACATAAACGGTGCCGGCATCGAGTGAAAGGGTCAAGCCGTTTGGATAAGCTACCGCTGTCGACCAAATTGAGACAACGCCGTCCTTGACTCTGTAGATCTTGTCGGTGCCGTCATCCGAAACGAGAAACGATCGATCGGCTAACATCAAGATGGCATTGGGGTCAGCTATTCCGGAGGCAACCACTGTCTTGCGACCCTCGGGCGTGATACGCCATACGATGCCATCATCGTTTGGACCATGTTCAAAGACATTTGTGGGTCCGAAATCCGCGGCAAGAATGTCTCTTGCGCCAATCCTGGCCTGACCCAAGTGACGGTGGACGTCAGCAATCTTACGAACTGCACCGTTGGGCTCAGCTATCCAAATCCCATTATTAGCGCCAATGAACAGCCGGCCCTCGCCATTAAATGTGATTCCCTCCGCGCCCTTAAAACGGTCAATAAATACTTCAGGCTGCACCGGGAACTCTATGGACGAAGCGCTGTGATTACGAAGAGGAGCCGAAGTGTTAGCGGGACCTGAAGATTGATTTGAGATGCAGATACAGGTAAGTATTAGGGACAGCACTCGCATTCTCATGTGTTCTCCTTACTGAGATCCGAGATTTCAGATCTATCAGATCTATAGGTGCCTCATTATCAGACTTGGGATTTGAGATCTGAGAATCTAATACTTAGTTTCGGAGCGTCTTGAACGTTTTTGCTCCCCTGTGTTGGCTTTGCACAAAAAGTACGAAATAGGCTTTTTCTCTGTGCGACCTCTGCGTCCTCTGTGTCTTTCTGGTGAAGGAACTCGCCGAAAACACAACCACAGAGTCACGAAGAACACAGAGGTCGCACAGAGAAGACATTTGAGCAGACACTTTTTGTGCAAAGCTCCCCTGTGTTTGCAACTTCCAAGTGTTCCACCGCGGAACACCCAAAAAATAGCAAGAACGTGCAAGCCTGAAACGTTGAGTCGATCTAATCTGAGGGGTAAATCTTATGACTAATGTCATCGCGATGTTTTGCTTTGCGCTGGCTCTGACTTCGCTCGCTGTTAGCAACGACCAATGAGGTCATCACAAAAACCCATTCGGAGCAACCGGCGATCGGTTCCGATTCAGCAAAAGTTGAGGAGGGAGTGAATGGGCGTTGAGGCTGCCAAATGCGCGTCTCTTGACGGTAAAGGATGCAGCGCACCAGTCCTTTGCGGAATACCCCGACGTCATCATTACCGCGGTAAGGTTGTTCTTTAAGGGCCGATGGCCCCCTGGGGTTGAAAAGGTGACTGCGCTTTAATTCCACCCTCTTTCTTACAATGGGATATGCCCTCACGATAAAAGATATGAACGCCAAAGAAACCCAAAGCTTAATTCAGCGATAGCCTTTCGTCTTGCACTTTCCTGCTCTTTTCTCGTCAGTTCGTCTTCTCTCCCGAGGTTGACGGCTGTGGTCGTCCTTACCGAACAAGGTCGGCATCATTTGACGCCTAGTTGCGCCAACAGCCACAATCTCACAAGGGCCGACGGAGACTCTGCATTCATTGAGATGTACGGCTGACCAGAAAAGCGAATTTCAACTCAAATGCCGATTACAATTGAACTCAAGCGCCACTTGCGATGGGCCGACGCAGATGCCGCGGGTCGCTTACACTTCCCCCGCATATTCGAGATTGTTGAAGAAGCCGAGAGCGAACTCGTTCGCCAGATCGCCTGGCCCATGAATCGCAGTATGGGCTACGATTTTCCGCGTGCGCATGTCGAATGTCGCTTTTTGCGCGTGTTGATGCTTGATGCCCCTTTTCGACTTAGACTAACGGTGGGCAAACTGGGACGCACCTCAATCCGCTATGAATATCAGGTCTTTGATGCAGATCAAGAACTGGCTATTGACGGCACAATGACAATCGTGGTTTTGCAGAATGGGAAGCCGACTGAGATTCCCGACAGCCTCCGTTCCGCTCTCTCCCAGGAAATATCCTTAAGCGGCTAGCCTTCTGTTCATGAGTGTTCCCTCTGAAAGGAGTGAAATACCCTTCGGATGTTCACTCCCAGGCCAGTTGTGCCGCGTGTTTTCCAAGGAAGGCAAGTGGACGAATAGCCGGCAGCATTTTGCAGGATCAACGCAATCGGTCCGGTTCCTAAATCGTTCAGATCATCTGATCGAATTGCCCAGCAGCGATAGTGATGTTAATTTAAATTAGGCGAGCGAAACCGAAAGTCACTCGGATTTCGTAATAAATCCCATCGGCAGAGGCCAATCCCCAGAATCTCAAGCCGGCAGTCAGAACTTGGTCGCGGTACTCGACCGCTAGCTAAAGCTATGGCACTTGATCGTGAAAATTCTTCGGGCACGGAAGTTGGTAATTACTTTGTCTCTAATTATCCACCGTTTTCACAGTGGAAACCCGAGGCCGTTGGTGAAGCATTCGCAGTACTGGACGCCGCGCCACGCGTGAAAGATCCACTCGGTCTCTACATTCACATCCCATTTTGTCGAAAGCGATGCAAATTCTGTTATTTCAAGGTTTATACGGATAAGAACGCTTCCGAAATCGAGGTTTATTTGGACGCGCTGATCAAGGAGAACGAGATCTACAGCCGCCATCCGGCATTCCAAGGGAGGCAACTTAGATTTGCGTATTTCGGCGGCGGAACGCCATCGTACATCAGTGAAAAGCAGTTGCATTACCTGGTGGAGGGACTGAACCGTCATGTCAGCTGGGCCAATGCTGAAGAAGTGACGTTTGAATGTGAGCCCGGCACGCTGCACAAGGCTAAGCTCCAGGCACTTAAGGAAATCGGGGTTACACGTCTGAGCTTAGGCATCGAGCACTTCGATGACGAAATTTTGGAATTGAACGGCCGCGCACATCTCTCACCCGAGATCTATCGCGCCTATGGCTGGGCCCGCGAGGTAGACTTCCCTCAGATCAACATCGATCTAATTTCGGGGATGGTAGGCGAGTCTGAAGAGAAGTGGCGCGAAACAATTCGCCGCGCAATCGAACTGGAAGCTGATTCCGTAACTATCTACCAGATGGAGCTTCCTTATAACACGGTGATCTCGCAGCAGATGCTTAAGGAAGGAGCACCTTCCCCAGTTGCCGACTGGGCGACGAAAAGGCATTGGCTGAACTATGCATTTGATCAGTTTCTGCAGCACGGATATCGCATCGCAAGTACTTACACGCTGGTCAACAGCAAGAAAGATTGCAGGTTTATTTATACCGATGCGCTTTGGCACGGCGGTGACATGATTGGCCTCGGCGTCTCGTCATTCTCCCACTTCGACGGAGTGAATTTTCAGAACGCACACAACTTTGAGGAGTATGTTCGCATCCTTAGCTCAGACAAGCTGCCGCTCCTGCGTGCCGTTTCACTTTCGCCCAGGCAGCGGCTGATTCGCGAGATGATTCTGCAACTTAAGACTGGATCAATTAACACTGAATACTTTCAGAGGAAGTTCGCAACAGACGTCTGGCAGCAGTTTCGCACGGTGTATGAACAATTAAGCGAAAGAGGGCTGCTCCGGCGAGACAACGGAACTATCACGCTTACTCGCCATGGATTGTTAGAGGTTGAGAGCTTTCTACCTTGGTTTTTTGAGCCCGAACTGCGAACTGTTCGTTACGCTTAATCAGAATGGATAACTACGAGACCTATGACGTGATTGTGATTGGCGGTGGGCCAGCAGGTAGCACCGTTGCCAGCATCCTGGCCCGCGAAGGCCGGCAAGTGGGCTTGTTTGAGAAAGAGGAGTTCCCCCGTCACCACATCGGCGAGTCGCTGATGACAGATACATACTGGACTTTCAAACGTATGGGGCTGTTGGAGAAGCTTAAGGCGAGCCCCTTCGTCCGAAAATACAGTGTTCTGTTCGCCAATTCCGCCGGAAAGGAGTCCCGCCCTTTCTACTTCTTTGAGGCTATCCACCATGAGAGCGCCGTTACGTGGCAGGTTACGCGCTCAGTGTTCGATAAAATGCTGATCGAACACGCCGCCGAACAGGGGGCCACCGTATATCAGGGCAGCGCGGTCAAAGAGGTGCTTTTTGCAGGAGATCGAGCAGTTGGCGTAGACGTAGAAATGAAGGATGGCTCCCGCCAACGCATTCAGGCAAAGGTGATTGTGGATGCCACTGGTCAGAGCGCGATGCTGTCCAACAAGTTCCGCTGGCGCGTTCGTGACCCAAAACTCAAAAAGGCGGTACTTTACTCTTACTTCAAGGGAGCTAACCGCGAACCGGACCTAAACGGCGGAGCGACGCTGGTATTGCGGACACCCCCCGGCAGTGGTGGCTGGTTCTGGTACATCCCGCTCGAAGACGACATTACCAGCGTAGGTATCGTTGCGGACCCAACTTATCTCTTAAAAGATCGCGGCCAGAACCTCGCTAAAATCTTTCACGACGAGATTGCTAAATGTGACGCAGTTCAGCGTCGAGTAGCGTCCGGCGAGAGGGTCGACAAGATCTATTCCATTCTTGATTACTCGTATCGCTCAAAGCGCAATTCCGGTCATGGTTTCATTTTGATCGGCGATGCCTACGGCTTTCTCGATCCCATCTATTCCTCAGGAGTATTACTCGCTATGAAGATGGCTGAGCTGGCGGCTGACGCGATCCATGATGCTTTTCAAAGTGACGACTTTTCCGCGGAACGGCTGGGTCAATTCCAGGCAAAACTCGACCAGGGAATCGAGTCGATGCGCAAACTTGTTTACGCTTTTTACGATGACGATTTTAGCTTCTCGCAATTTCTCCGCAAGTATCCCGAACAGCGTGTCAATATCATCAATCTCTTAATCGGAGATGTCTTCCGGGACGGTGTGGATGATGTTTATGGTCCGTTGTCAGAGTTTGCCGAAATCCCTCCGCCGCTTTACGAGCAGATTGACGGTTCTTTGAAAGCGCCAGAGCAGGAAGAAGGCCTCACTGCAAAATACATATACTTCGAAGATCGCGATTAGAGTAGCGTGACCTCTTTACGATCAGGGCATCACCATAAGTGTGGTCTATAGCAACTAATAACCTTTGAAATTGAGGGGATAATTCAATCTCCTCGAAAACCGGAAGCACGTTTATGAAACCTAAACAGACCCTGCACGCGTGCGTCCTCGCTATTGTCACCGTTTTAGTTGGCAGCGGGATCATACTAGGTCAACACCGCGGGTCTTCCCGCGGGTCTTCATCACTAACATTGAAAGCCTGCACACTGCCAGGCGAGGAACTTCCGGCACAGTGCGGCAGCTATGAGGTCTTCGAGAACAGGACTACAAAAACGGGACGACGGATTGGCCTGAACGTTGTCGTTATTCCTGCCACCGGATCGCAGAAAGAGCCTGACCCCATGGCCTATTTTGCCGGTGGCCCTGGTTCGGCAGCCACTGAAGAGGCGGCGTGGCTAGCAAAAGACTTTGCTTCAATCCTTCAAAAACGAGACCTTTTGCTTGTCGATCAGCGCGGAACCGGCAAGTCCCATCCCCTTAACTGTGAGCTGTTCAATCCCGGCGACCTCCAGAGTTACTTGGGTTATTTCTTTCCACTTGAAGCGGTGAAGAAGTGTCGGCAACAACTGGAGGCAAAAGCAGACCTGGCGCTGTACACCACCGAGATTGCGATGGACGATCTCGACGAAGTAAGGGCGGCCCTCGGCTACGAGAAGTTGAATTTGTTTGGGGCCTCTTATGGTACCCGCGCTGCACTTACGTATCTCAAACGACATCCCAAACATGTCCGCACAGTAACGCTTCAGGGTGTTTCTCCTACGAACCATTACATCCCCATGGATTTTGCCGCACAGACTGAGCGAGCACTTCAGGGAGTTATCGAGGAGTGCCTCGCTGACAATGATTGTGGAGAGACTTTCCCTCGCTTGCGGGCAGAAACAAAAAGTGTGTTGGACCAGCTATTAAAAGGACCGGTAGAAGTCGTAGTGAAAAGTAGCACCCCTGGGAATGAGGGTGGAGCTCGACAGACAAGGGTCCGTCTTTCGAGAGATTTGGCAGCGGAAGCGATTCGATACATGCTTTACAACCCTCGCCCGGCTGGTCGACTCCCGCTGGTCTTACATCTCGCCGCGCAAGGCAACTATGTGCCTCTGGCAGAGGCAGCACTGAGGTTCCGTGAAAATATTGTCGCCAGCGGCAGCACTGGAATGTATTTGTCTGTAACATGTGCCGAAGATCTGCCGTGGGTTAAGGCTGCCGACGTGGATCGCCTTTCAGCAAATACCTTTCTCGGCGATTACCGTTTTCGTGATCAACGTGAGGCTTGCGCCCTTTGGCCCCAGGGCTCGATTTCAGCTGACTATGCCAAGCCAGTTCGTTCAGCACTCCCGATTTTGATTCTTAGCGGAAAATGGGATCCTGTGACCCCGCCAGAAAATGGCGACGGCGTTGCCCGCCATCTTACGAATAGCCTTCATGTAGTTGTTCCTCACGGAGCGCACGGCTTTGGTGGGTTGGTGGGCACGGATTGCCTACAGAGGCTGGTGGCCGATTTCGTCAAGAGAGGAACCAAGAAGGGTTTGGATACGGGTTGCGTCAGTGGAATCAAAAGACAAGGCTGGACTCTAACTCAGGCTCAGTAATTGAAAAAATAAGGGGGATGGTGCGCCTTTTGTAGGACTCTCATCTGGACCACATTCAATCAAATCCTAACACAGCAGTGTGTGGTGCTTTTTAGATCCCACCTCCAAAAGAGGATCCTACACACGGCAGTGTGTAGTGCTTTTTAGATCCAACCTACAAAGACGCGCCCGCCGCTCTTGTTTTTCAACAATACCAACTAAGAGGAGTGTCAATAGGACGCCAGCTTCGGTAGTGTCCTCAGTGAGATCTCTGTCTCTCTGTGAACTCTGTGGTCATGTATTCGTTGAACAAATCAACTACCAAGCTTCCATAAGGGTTATGATGTGCTTCAATTTTCAAACCTTTGGAGCATTTAATGATAGTCGAGCCCGAATACGATAACGTAGAGGTGTGATGTTAGGAACATTGCCTTCCGGACAATTTGGACCTTCGTGGGATGAAATTCTCTCGGCTCGCGAAATTCTTCGGCGCTACTTCGGACCAACCCGATTGATTCGTGCTGACTCACTGTGCCGGCTCACTGGGCGGAACGTCCATCTTAAATTGGAGGGGGAACTTCCAACCGGCTCTTTTAAAGTGCGTGGAGCGATCTATGCCCTGGCAGTAAACATGGAGCGTCGTGCGATCCGGGAGGTGGTGGCGTCAAGCACCGGCAACCATGGTGCAGCTGTAGCGTATGCGAGCCATAGTTTAGGCGTGCCATCAAAGATATTCCTTCCAATGAACGCAAACGAGGTCAAGAAAGTCCGCATTGCGGAAGTCGGAGCATCCATAGTTGAGGTTGGACGCGATCTCACTGAGGCCTCGATCAAGGCACGAGAATACTCATCAGGCGAGGGGATATATTTTCTTAATGACGCCACAGATCCCGATCTGCCTGCCGGGCCGGCAATCATAGCTTGCGAGATTTTCGATCAGCTACCCGATGCAGACACTCTCATTGTGCCCGTGGGCGACACGGCCCTGATTAGGGGAGTCATGGCCGCTGTAAATCGCCTGGGATCTGAAGCCAAGGTCATCGGAGTGCAGGCCCAAAGCGCACCATCCTACTACCTGTCCTGGCTCGACCGGCGCGTTGTTGAAACCGAGTCTTGCGACACTATTGCGGACGGTCTCGCCACGCGTTCCCCTGTCGAGACGAATGTGTCCGCGTTGATTGCCGGAAGCAAAGAAATGCTATTAGTGAGCGAAGATGAAATGCTTACGGCAATTAGACACCTCCTGATCCATGAACATGTCGTTGCGGAACCGGCGGGGGCCGCAAGCACCGCCGCTCTGCTCCAGGGCCGCGCAGATTTCGGTACTAACCCCGTCGCGATTGTTACGGGCGCTAATCCTTCGCTTCAGGTATTGCGAAGAGCATTGTCAGCTTAGCGCAGGATGAGAACTGATGGTGATCGAGGATGTTCACTGTCACAACCTCGCTCCCAGCTACGACGGAAGTTTTTAAAAGCGTGGCAAGCTGGCCATTAAGGGTCATCACTGTTTCAGTTCCAATGGCCGTGGCGGTGTCGCTGTTGCTTTGGAGACGGCGCCGACTTTGGAAGCACGGTAACCAATCGGAGCGTCAGGCCTAGTCTTCCTTTTCGCCGTTGCTGCCCGACTGCATATGCTTGTCAAAACCGATGTAGATGCGAGCATTCGCTACCCGTGCCAATTCCCGTAGGGTATCCAGTTCCCGCAAACGCAACAATGCGGGATGTGAAGTGTAAGCTTCAGCCGCCTGAGCACGCTCGCGCAGAGCGAGTATATCGGCCTCCGTTTGAATGCGCTGGCTCTCTGCTTCGCTTTCGGCCTGTAGTTTCTGAGCCGCCGCCTTCACGTCCGCTTCGAGTCGCTGCGTTTCACCGCGCGACTGTTGTCATGGCATTGATACAAAACATCTGAAGCGATAGTTTGTCATTTCACCGCTTGATTCTGTTGGGTCGAACTGGCCTCGAATCCCTTCCGGGCGAGGCGCCGGCCAGGAGTTCGAGCGAGCGCCTTAGCGAATTCCGCGCGTGCTTCATCTTTTCGGTTGCGTCGGAGCAGGAATTCTCCCAAAAGTTCGTGGGTTGGTTTGTCGATTATCGGTGGGCCAAAGGCAATCGGGAGCTTCTCTTCCAAACCGATCGCTTGCCGCAAGAGTCTCTCCGCGCCTGCGACGTCACCCTCTAGCTCAGCCAGCAAACCCCGGGCTTCGAGGAGCAGAATCTCAGGCCGGACCAGGTAGCTTGGATCGGAATCACCCCGCTTGGTTTCAATCTCGATGACTTCGCGGCCAATGACCTCGAGTTCTGCCAGGGTTAGGCGGGCCGGGGCACCGTGTCGCTGCATGATCTCGCTCATGACTTGCGCGAACATGAAGTCCAGCCGAGCTCCCACGCCGGCGGTCCTAGGCAGCGTCACACGCGCCATCTCTCCGGTCCAGTCGCCGGTATCGATCAGATAGCGGAGTCTCATGTTTGCGAATGAGCCGCTCAAGCTCTCATCTGGATCCATTGAGTGGCCGGGATGTTCCATATTGGCCTGCGAATCGAATGCGGCGCGGCACAACCCGAGCGCACCCCTGGCCTTGTCCTTCTGACCAAGCTGAAGATACCCGTATCCCAACCAGCTCGGGTAGTGGCCGCATACCAGAGCGTTCTTTCCTTTCGCTTTGAGTTCGCGATCCACTGCGGCAATCGCCGCGATGTTGGCGTCAACGGTTTCGGGCCACATCCCCAGCGCCAGGAAGATGTGCGAAGTCATGTGCTGGGCATGTCCCGCGTCAGGTGCGATCTTCGCATAGAGCCGCGCGGCACGCAGGCCGAGCGGGGCGTGCGTGGGATCGTCGTAGCTATGGATCAGGTAGTGAAGGAGCCCCGGATGTTCGCGATGATTAATCCAGGCCTGTTCGAGCACACCAGCCGCGCGCATGTAGGTGGGGATGTCGCGTCCGCGATGCGCGGTACCGAGGATCGCGAGCCCGTAGAAAGCGGTGGCATCGACGTCATCGGGGTAGTGCGCATGCAGCTTGGCCAACGCGTCTTCGTAACGAAAATCTCGCGCCTCCTTACTTCCCTCTCCGTAGAGGACTTCGACAGTATCGAAGTATTCCTTCTCACGATCGGTTTTCGCGCGGGCACGCCGCTCTGCCGGAGTCGGCGCCAGTTTGTTCAGCGCAGCTCGAGCGCCCTTCAGATCCTGCTGCATCCAGATCGGATGGTTGAAGGTCATCGCTTCGCCCCAGTAAGCCATCGCAAAGCTGGAGTCGGCGGCCTGGGCACGGCGGAAGGCATCAGCGGCCGCGCGATACTCGAAGTCGTGAAGCAAAGCCAGGCCGTCGTGGAAGTCAGTCTGTGCTGCGGGCGAGCCCGAGTTGGCAAAGTCGACATGGCCGTATCTGCCTTTTGCGGGCGAGCCGGCGAAGAGCAGACTGAAAACAAGCGCGATTAAGAACATAAAGAACCCTCCTCGTGAAATGAGGCGCTGCCGACCTACCGGGGAGCGAAAGTGTGTTGGGGTCGTCTGCTTCGGAGTTGTTCGATTCGTTCATGATGACCAATGGAATCGATCAGTCATTAGAAAAAACCGATAGACGCATCGAACCCACCTTATTTGGTATTCGTCGCTGACATGCGTTCGCCGATCGCGTGGATGGTATTTTCTCCACGCACGATTAGCATTCCTTGAGACATAGCTGGCGTGGCCATCAGCGGTTGGTCCATCGTATTTTTCGCCAGCAACTCATATTGCCGGCCAGCCTTGACTACGAAGATATCGCCGTCCTCGCTAGCCAGATACAATCTGCCATCGGCGGCAACCGGTGATGCACTAAACGAACTGGGCAGCCTTTCTTGATAGATGCGCTCGCCGGTTTTTGCCTCATACGCACTAAGCACTCCGTTGTCCGCAAGAACATAAAACAATTCCCCGTAAATAATTGGTGTTGGCGTGTAAGGACTACCATTACCGGCGCTCCAGGCGATGAATTCATTCTTTTCCTCGCCCGACTTGAGCGAGATGTCGCCAATAGCACCAGGCCGAAAGGCATACATCGCACGTCCAGGGGGGTAGCCGCCAGTAATGTAGATCAGGTCGTGGGCCACCTGTGGCGCCTGCATCTTGACCTGCGTGTCTTTATCTGAGAAGCGCCAGAGCTCCTTGCCCGTCAGAGGATCGTAGCCGCGTATATACCGTCCCCCATTGGCTATTAGTTCCGTGCGATTCTTGCCTTTATAAATTGTAGGCGTGGTCCAGGACGTAATCTCAGCGCGTTCGACGCGCCACACCTGTTTACCGTCTTTGAGGTTGAAGGCCGCGATGAACGACTGTGTGTGGCCGTCCGCTTGTACGATTACGAGATCACGATAAATGATAGGACTGCTGGCGTGACCCCAGGAAGAAGAGCGATCGTCCCAAAGCCCCGGGTTCAGAACACCGAGGTCCTTCTTCCAGAGCAACCTGCCATCTATGTCGTAGCAAGCCAGACCTTCAGAACCGAAAAGCGCGACCAAATAACGGCCGTTGGTTACTGGGGTGGAGTTAGCCTGGGTCGCTTTAACGTGTCGCTTCGCTCTCGGCACGCCTTCGTAAGCCTTTCTCTCCCAAATCATGCGACCGGTCTGTTTGTCGATGGCGTAAATCATCCAGGTGTGTTTGACATCGTCGTTCGCCAACCCGATACCTCGAGCCTTCGCGTTGAAACCTACTTTCGAATCACTGCTGATCGCGGTGATCACAAAGATGCGTTCGCCCCAAATGATCGGACTCGAGTGGGAGTGTCCCGGAATGGCCGTTTGCCACAGGACGTTTTGTTCTTTTTCGACATCCCAGGTAGTCGGCGGTTTCGTGCCTTCGCCCACTCCTGAAGCATCCGGCCCGCGAAACGAAGGCCAGTTCTGGGCATTAACTGTAAGCGGAACTAACAGACAGAGAACTAAAGTAATTATGGTTTTCATAACGTTGAGTCTCGCGCCCTGGCAGATCTTCTCCTTAACAGCGTTCCCACGAAATCTAGTAATGTCCTAAATTGATTTCTCTGCGTGCTCTCGGTGTCCTCGGTGTCCTCGGTGTCCTCGGTGACTCTGTGGTGATGCTATTCGCATGATAATCACCACAAAGGCACAGAGCACACAGAGTAGGCACAGAGACAAACTCAAAAAAGGACACTACCCGAAATCTTCATGAGTTGTTTGCAAGCGATCTTATTTACGATACTTCGTGATCTTGAGCAAGCATTATTTGCGGGTCTCGCGTCGTGGAAGGACGCGTCTTCCCTGCGCTGCCAACTTTCATGCGGGTTACCATTGGCACGAGTTCACAGATGAAGACGTTCGTGAAGGCTCTCAGAGAAGTTATGGTCTAGACAGCGTTGTCTCGGAACTACGCTCGCTGAGTAATCGAGGGAAGAGATTACCCACTTCCCACTGTGTGCACGGGAAATTGAGAAAAATGCTTGACATGAGCAGCTATCGCGTACGACCTTTGCCATAGTAGTTCTATGGGGCCTGGGGAGGCTCGATATTCCGGAGAGTTTCATGAAATGGCTCGGGGTAGCCACGATTGGGGAGGTTGCAGGACTCCTCGCCTATGTGCTGAAGCAGATTTTCGCGGCGTGTTCACCTTGACCTAAGCTCAAGTTCGGAGTATAAAATGATGTATTTCCGAGGCTATTCGGAGTATCATTAATTTTGGTGAGGTTGGGAGGTCGCCGTGAGAATTCAATTGGATCTAGATGACGCTGGTGTCGAACTGCTGGAAAGCCTTGAAAAGGCGACCAGATCGAAGACTCATAAAGAGTTCTTTAACAACGCGATTACGCTAATGGATTGGGCTGTAAAGCAACGTCGGGGAGGGCGGATCATAGCCTCCATGGACGAGGCAAATGAAAATTACAAAGAGCTTCAGATGCCCGCCCTCGAATACGCAGCCGCTCAGGCGAATCAGACACGTGAAACTGTGGCTATGGAGTAAATCACTGAGGATGCTTTTCAGTATTTTTCCAACCGGAATCACGCGCGTAACCTAGCCCGCTCGTCCTCCTGCTCTTTAACCCAAGCCGCTCGAACGGCCCCACGACTAATGTGATAAGTTAGTGTTACGCGCTGCGGCTGCGGCTTCCTCAAAGCTTAGACCGCAGCAACTGCAGCTTCAGTCAGAATTCCCTTTTCCAGATGCCGCTCTTGTGTCGCAAAGCTCGCGGCGTGGGGATCGTGCGTAACCAGCATGATCGTCTTCTTCAATTCGCGGTTGAGAGTGGAAAGGATTTGTAAGATCTCTTCACCAGAACGAGCATCGAGATTACCCGTGGGCTCATCCGCGAGGATCAGATCAGGATCTGTAACAATCGCTCGCGCTATCGCCACTCGTTGTTCCTGTCCCCCAGATAATTGGCGCGGTTGATGGTCCATCCGGTCAGCCAGTCCCACCAATTCCAGGGCTGTTTCTACGTTCTTGCGTCGCTGAGCTTTATTTAGTTTCGTCAAGAGCAGTGGCAACTCCACATTCTCAAATGCCGTGAGAACTGGTACGAGATTGAAAGTTTGAAAGATGTACCCGATATGAGCGTTGCGCCAAGTCGCCAATTGACTCTCATTCAACCGCGCCAGCTGCGTTCCCAGGACCTCAACTTCGCCTTCAGTAGTGCGGTCAATCCCGGCAAGCAGGTTCAATAAAGTGGATTTACCGGATCCACTCGGCCCCATTAATGCGAAAAACTCTCCTTCCTGAATCTCGAGACTTACGTGGTCCAACGCGACAATCTCAAATCCGTCTCTCGTAAAACGCTTACTTACATTTCGAAGTTGAACTATTGGTGCGGCCATGGTTTCTCCACTTTCTACTCAATCTTTACGCGATCGCCATCGCGCAACCTGTCAACCCCGGCGATAGCAACCGATTCGTTACCGCTCAAGCCATCCAAGACGTAATACGCGTCCCCCACTTCATCGCCCGGTCTGATAGCTCGCTGTTCCACCTTGGTGCCTTTAACAACGAAGACGAAAGAACTGCCATCCTTTCGGATCAACGCCTGCTTGGGCACTAAGACTCTGGCGCTAGTGCTGTTCTGTTCGCTGCTCCCTGTCTTCTCTGCCAGGAAGTTGACCCGAGCATTCATTTCCGGCCGCAGTTGTTCATCGGGATTCTCAACTTTGACCTTTACTTGAACGGTAGATTTAGCTCGGTTAGCTTCGGGCGCAATCTCAGCGATGTAACCCGTGTACTTCAGCTGGGGATAGGCCTCCGGAATGATTTCCGCACTTTGGTTCATCTTCAAACGGGCAAAGTCAGTCTGGCTAATATCGAGTTCAATTTGGAGGTCAGTGAGATCTGCGAGATCAACGACCGATGTACGCGCCCCCGACCCCCAGAAGGC
>Ga0209431_10000529_pt1 | contig 31739 bp, 34 predicted proteins | sample RifCSP13_3_FD_184021 | JGI IMG/M metagenome (GOLD analysis project Ga0209431, IMG submission 184021) | Soil microbial communities from Rifle, Colorado - Rifle CSP2_sed 13_3 (SPAdes) (version 2) | ecosystem: Environmental > Terrestrial > Deep subsurface > Rock core/Sediment | place: Rifle... | reverse complement strand
CGCCAAGCAGAGACATGAACCGGCTTCCCGCGGCGTAACTGATTTGGGACATGGCCGGGATCGGTGAGAACCCGGCCACCCGGTCGGGCCCGTGGGTCTTGACGGTGTGGATCACCGATGCCGCCGCCATGTCGAGGGCCTCGTCCCAGGAGACACGCCGGAAGCCGCCCTTGCCCCGCGCCTCCTGGTAGCGACGACGCCAGTGGGGATTCTCCTGAATGAGCCGCCACGCCTCGACCGGGTCACCCAACGCCTCCGCCTTGGCCTGGCGCCACATATCCACGAGCACACCCCTGGCATATGGGTACTTGACCCGGATCGGGCTGTAGAGGTACCACGAGTAGCTGATCCCGCGCTGGCAGCCACGTGGCTCGTAGGGGGGAAGCCCCTCTTCGAGCTGGGGGTAATCCGTGGCCTGCAGCTCCCAGGTGACGATGCCGTCCTTGACGAACACTTCCCAGGAGCAACTCCCGGTGCAGTTCACGCCATGGGTGGTCCGAACCCGCTTGTCGTGTTGGAATCGATTCCGATACATCTCCTCCCACTGACGAGCTCCCGGGTCGACCTCCTCGGATATCCAGTTCTCATTCATCGTCGGCTCCTCAGGCGATCGGCGTAGGTCATGCGGTTTCCGGGGGCGATCACCGCGACCACAGCCACCAGCGCCACCAAACCGGTCAGGCCGCCGAGCAGGAACCAGTCGGGGCCGCTCGTAGCTGTGGCTCCCTGGGTTCCGGCCAGGAAAGCGGTCAGGTCGGCGATCTCGGTCTCGGTAAGGGGACGGTCGGCGTAGACGGGCTGCATCGTCGGCGAGACGGGGTTGGCCAGCCAGGCGGTGAGCCCGGCGACCCCGCCCAGCCGAGCGAAGGCATCGGTCAGGTCGGGACCGAAAGTCCCGCCCCCGGAGTCTGAGCCGGCGACGTGACACGCCCGGCACGCCGGCCCCCCGGCATCGAGCGTCGTCGAGCCCACGAAGAGCTGCTCCCCGTTGGCCGCGTCGCCGGGGATAGGCCCGGTCAGAACCGTGGTTGACGTCGCCGTACCGTCAGGCGGCGGGCTGCCCAGGCCCTGCACGTAGGCGATGAGGGCTTCTACTTGGGCATCGGACAGCTGGGGGAAGGCCGGCATGACCCCGTCGTATGTCACGCCATTGACCTCGATTGGACCGGTGAGGCCGTTGCGCAGAACGTCCCTGACATGGGCGTCGTCGTCGACGTTGGGGTTGCCGGCGAGTGGCGGGAAGGCTCCCTCGATGCCGGTGCCGTCCGGCTGATGACAGGACTGGCAGTTCTCCTCGTAGGCAGCGCGGCCCTCGTCCTCGGACTGGGCCATGGCGGGAACCTGGGCCGCCAGCACGAGGCCGCCGACGGCGAGGAGAATCAGGTGCCGACGGCGGCGGCGGAGACCGGGGTGGCGGCCAGTCTCTCCATCAGGGCGGCGCGAGCCGGGAGCCAGGCGTCGTGCAAGGCGCAAACGTCCTCGGATGGGCAGGGCTCTCCCCGGAGCACGCATTTCCCCGTGACCGTCGGCCCCTCTATGGCCTCGATGAGCTGAAGAATCGACAGCTCGCCCAACTGCACGTAGAGCTCGTATCCCCCAGTGGGCCCCGGATCGGAAGTCACCCAGCCTCGCCGCACCATCGGCGCCATGACCTGGGTCATGAATGCCGGCGTCGACCCCAGCGCCTCGGCCAGTGCCGAGGACTTCAATCGGCCCGACTCCCGGAGCTGGCACAGGGCGCGTACTGCAAGGTCGGCCGTTCTGGTGATCTCGAGTCTCATGGTGCGCGGCCTCCAGGTTGGTAATCAGCACGGTTTCTCCGCCCCCTTTCGGGCGTAGAACCACCAGTTGATGAAGATGTTGATGGCGTAGAAGACGGCCACTGCCACAAAGAAGGAGGTGGGCTCCCCGCTGGCGGTGATGGTGGCCCCGATCAACGCAGCGAACACGAAGGGCCCGTAGGCGGCGATGGCGGCCGTCCACCCGATCACCCCACCGGCCTGACGAGGGGGGAAGATCATCGGGATCTGCTTGAAGGTCGAGGCGTTGCCAACTCCGGCGAAAAAGAAGATCCCGAGCATGCACCCCACGAACCAGGGGAACTGATCGATCGACGTCGGGTCGAGGAACGCCAACACCCCGACCGTCGAGGCCAGGATGCCGATGCCGGCTACCTGGGTGACCCGGGCACCTCCAACCTTGTCGGACACCGGCCCTGCCATCACCCGGGCTGCGGAGCCGACCAGAGGACCGAGGAAAGCGTAGGCGAGCGGGTCGGGCGCGTTCTCGAACGACCCGTACACTTCTCGGATCAGCAGCGGAAACGCTGCCGCGAAACCGGCAAACGAGCCGAACGTCATCACGTAGAGCGACGTCATCAACCAGGTGTGCTTGTCCCGGAAGATATCCATCTGCTCTTTCACGTTGGCCCGCACCGGAACGCTTTTGAGGACGAACCACGCCGTCACCGACAACACCGCCACGATCGGGATCCAGATGAGGGCGGCGTTCTGCAGCCAGATGTCCTTCGACACCCCGTCCTTGGTGTAGGTCTGGGGAGCGCCGGCGACAGCACCAAAGGCGGCGAACCCGATGATCCATGGGGTCACGAACTGGACGAGGCTGACACCGAAGTTGCCGATGCCGGCTTGGAGACCGAGAGCGGTGCCCTGGAGCCGCTTCGGGAAGAAGAGACTGGTGCTTGGCATGAACGAGGAAAAGTTCCCTCCCCCAAGGCCGGCGAGAAACGCCAGCAGCATCAGCACCCAGAACGGGGTGGCCGGGTCCTGCACGGCGATGAACAACCCGAACAGTGGAATGAGAAGCAGCAGGCTGGAGACGCTCACCACCTTGCGCGTCCCGAACAACGGCACGAGAAAAGTGTGGATGATCCGGAGGGTGCCACCCGCCAACCCGGGCATGGCCGCGAGCCAGAACAGCTGTGAGGTGGACAGGTCGAACCCGACGTTGGGCAACCTGACCACAAGAGCGCTCACCACGAACCACGTGGCGAAGGCCATGGTCAGGTTGGCGGTGGTGATCCATAGCGTCCGCCATGCGATCCGCTTCCCAGTCGTCTCCCAGAAACTCTCGTTCTCCGGTTCCCACGTTTGGAACCAGTCGGGTCTGGTCCTGACATCCGTCATGGGGCCATCTCCTCAGAGGGACGCTCGAAGAGGTGTCCCATCTGGGGAGCCGCCTTGTGCATCATCGAGTGGACCACCAGGTGCATCCACCCCAAGCTGACCATGGTGAACACCAACAACACCCAGAACGTCGACTGTGGCAGCCCCGACCGAGCCGCCGCCCAGGCAAACATGAGCGGCAGGAAGAACCCACCGAGACCACCCACCGCCCCAACCAGACCACCCACCGCCCCAACGTCGTTGGGGAAGTACTCCGGGATGTGCTTGTAGACGGCTGCCTTCCCGATGCCCATCGCCACCCCCACGATGACCATCAGCACGGTGAACAGGACGGGGCCCATCTCGAATCTCATGACCTCCCGTATCCCGTCGGGCTCGACGTTCGGGGGCAGATACAGGGTGATATGACCACTCGGTGCCGACAGGACCAGCAAGGCGACCCCCATCACGCCGAACACCCAGTACATGATCCGCCGAGCCCCGAATCGATCCGAGAGATGACCTCCGAGCGGTCGGAGCAGAGAAGCGGGGATGATGAACAGGGCGGTCAGAAGACCCGCGGTCTGCAGATCGAACCCGTAGACGTCGACGTAGTACTTGGGCAACCACAGCGCCAGAGCCACATAGGCCCCGAAGACCACCACGTAGTAGAGACCGAATCGCCAGACACGAAGCACTTTGAGCGGCCGCAGCAGGGCGGGCCAGGAGCGACCTGCTCCGGGCCGATGGTCCGGGGTGGGGGACATCACCCACATGACCGCGGCCATGGCCACCAACATCAAGGCGTACACGAAAGGCACAAACCGCCAACCGCCCGGGACGAGGCCACCCAGCGCCCCCTCGACCGCCACCACCGTCACCAGCCACGGCGCCAGCAGCTTCGTGATCGACGCACCCACATTCCCCGCCCCAAATGTCCCCAGCGCAAAGCCCTGGCGGGGTCTCGGATACCAGGCGGAGACCCAGGCGATCCCCACGGCGAAGGTGATTCCCGCCATCCCGAGAAAGAATGCGTACACCAGAAGCTCGGAATATGAATTGGCCCGACTGACGAGGTAGGTCGGGACAGCCGTCATTGCGAGCAAAAGCGTGAACATCGCCCTGCCGCCGAATCGATCAGTCCAGATCCCGAAGGGGACCCGCAACACCGATCCGATCAGAATCGGGATTGCCACCAGGAGGGCGAATTCACCGTCGGTGAGGCCGAACTCCTCGCGTAATGGGACCCCGACGATTGCGAACATCACCCATACCGCAAACGCCACCGTGAACCCGATCGTCGAAATGACCAGAACCCGGCGGGCATTTGCGCTGGTTTCGACCGTCTTGGGCGCTTCCTCGACCTCTGAGATCGTCATCGCCCCACCGTCCGCAACCTGGGCATGGGTAGAAGAGTCCCCGAGTCTGTGACTCATGGATACGGACTCAGGTCCCAGCATCCGGGGCACAAAGACCCTTTCTCCTTAAACTTCCACGGCCGACCATGCCGTGAGGTCAGAAATAGGGCGGGCGTCCGGGCGATCGAGGAGACGCATGGAAACAGACGGTCAGGGCCCAAAGGGGCCACGGGTGGTCAGGGTCGTTGATCGCCGCAACCTGCCCTGGCTCGACGCCTGGTTGAAGACAACCGTCATCGTCGTCTACTTCATCGTCTTCACGGTGTTCCTCCCTTCCTACGTCCTCCAGATGCCGGTGGTGTCGGGGTCTGCCCGTTTTACCCAGGAGTTGATTGGCTCGGCGGTATGGGCTGTCGGTCTCGGCTTTGGATTGTGGGCCCTGGACTACGCACAACGGACCAGCCGGATATGAAGCCGCGGCACCTCACCGGAGTACCCGAGCCCGAGGAATGGTCTCGATGAACCTCACCTTCTACGACGAGAACATTCCCTGTTTGGCTGCGTGCCCGGTCCACACCAACGCCGGGATGTACGTGGCCGCCATCGCCGACGGTGACGACGAGCTCGCCTACCTCACAGCCCGGCTCCCCAATCCTTTTGCATCGGTGTGTGGCCGGGTATGTGCCGCCCCTTGTGAAGACGCCTGTCGGCGGGGCCAGATAGACCAACCGATCGCCATCAGGGCCCTCAAGAGATTCGTCACCGAGCAGTTCGGCACCGAGTCCGGCAATGGCAGGGCGTGGGAGGCGGTGGCGGCGGCGCCCGTCGAGGAGCGACCACAGAGCATCGGTGTCGTCGGCGGTGGGCCGGCCGGGATGGCCTGCGCCCATGACCTCCGCAAGCTGGGCTATCGAGTGACCGTTTACGAGGCCACCGAGCGCCTCGGTGGCGCGATGTGGCTGGGCATCCCCGAATATCGCCTCGACCGGGGTGTGCTCGCTGCCGACATCCAGGCGATCCTCGACCTCGGCGTCGAGGTGGAGTACGAGACCCGCCTGGGATACGACGTCACGCTGGGCGAACTACGAGAGCGCCACAACGCCTTGTTCCTGGGTATCGGCGCCACCCTTGGACGAGGCCTCGACATCGAAGGCGGCGACGCCGATGGGGTCTTCAAAGCGATCGAGTTCCTCATCAACATGAACCGAGGCTTCGAAGTGGCGGTCGGCGAACGTGTGATTGTCATCGGGGGAGGAGACGTCGCCATGGATGCAGCCCGCACAGCTATTCGGGCCTCCGAGTACGCATCCTCCGCCTCTTCCACCTCCATCTCCGGGGAGTACGAGGACGCCGATGAGCGTTCGGCGATGACCGAAGCCTTGGACGTTGCCCGGTCCGCTGCTCGCGCCGGGGCCCGCCAGATCACCGTCATCTCGCTGGAATCCCGCGAGGAGATGCCTGCACACGAATTCGAGATCGATGAGGCCGAGGCCGAGGGCATTCGGTTCCTGCACCGCCGCGGCCCAGCCCGGATACTCACCGAGCAAGGGCATGTGATCGGTCTGGAGACGATCGGTGTCACTTCGGTGTTCGACGAACAGGGCAGATTCGCCCCCACCTTCGACGAGACCGACCGGCTGGAGTACGACGCCGACACCGTGATCCTCGCCATCGGCCAGGCCATCGACCTCGACGCCCTCGGCGAGGAGGGGCCGGATATCAGCCCGCGACACACGATCCATATCGACCCCGACTCCGGAGCCACCTCGATCGAGGGGATCTGGTCGGGTGGTGACGCCGCAAAAGGGCCCCGCACCCTCATCGACGCCATCGCAGACGGACGGCGCTCGGCCGCGGACATCCACCGCTTCTTTGGGGGCGACACCGCCCTCTCCCGACCCGGGCGAATGGTCCAGCTCGAGCAGTTTCACCGGCTCGACGACCTCTACGACCGCTGGCAGAGGGTAGCGGTCCCCACCCTCGATACCGGGCGCCGGATTGGTTTGGCGGAGGTGGAGACGGGTTTCACCCCCGAGCAGGCTCGCTGCGAGGCCGCCCGATGTCTCCGCTGCTTCGCCAACATCCTCCTCGACGTCCAACGCTGCGTGCTCTGTGCCCTCTGTGCCGACGTCTGCCCGGTTGACGTGCTCTCGCTCGTTCCCTCAGAGGAGGTCTACCCCCAACGCACCGGGGGAACCGTGCTCCTGCTCGACGAGACCAGGTGTATCCGCTGCGCCCTGTGCATCGAGCGTTGCCCCACCGACGCCCTGTCGATGGGAGTTTGGGCCGGGATCGGAGTGCCCGCATGAGCGTGTCCGACCCGGGCAAGACCGGACTCTTCGATCGGCTGCGTCGCACCACGATCGGGCGGTCGATCTGGCGTGTTCCCGACCGCGTCACACCGCGTGACCGGGCGGCCGCCCACTGGGCCAGCTTCTTGCTCCACATCTACCCGGTCAAGATGCGCCGGCGCGAGATCGGCTTCAGGTACTCGTGGTACCTGGGTGTCGTCTCCGCCGTCCTGTTGGGATCCCTGATCGTGTCCGGCATCTACTTGATGTTCTTCTATGTCCCCGCCCCCGTTTCGGCGTATGCGGACATCCAGACGATCCAGACGGACGTGGCGTTCGGTCAGTACATCCGCAATGTGCATCGCTGGTCGGCCCATCTGATGGTGCTTGCGGTTTCGGCTCACATGGCGCGCGTCTTCTACAGGGGGGCCCACAAGCATCCCCGCGAGTTCAATTGGGTGATCGGTGTGGTCCTCCTCATATTCACCCTCCTTCTCTCTTTCACCGGGTACCTCCTCCCCTGGGACCAGCTGGCCTACTGGGCGGTGACGGTGGGCACGGAGATGGCCGGATATGTCCCCTTCGTCGGAGAGTGGGTGCGAGAGATCCTTCTCGGAGGTGCCACGGTGGGCTCGGAGACCCTGCTGCGGTTCTATGTCCTGCACGTCGCCGTCCTCCCCACCCTCATCGTCCTCATGCTCATGTTCCACCTCTGGCGATGGAGAAAGGACTCCATGCTCGACGTCGACGAAAGCAACCCTGATGTCTGACTCCAACCCGGTCGACCCCAACATCCAGCCCGACATCGTCGAGGGAAGGCGGGTCCTGGGTGTGGTGCCCGGGAAGCCGGCGGTAGGAGAGCGCAAGGAGGTAGCCGAGCAGGATGCCGTCATGGTCTGGCCGCACCTCCTCGTGAGGCACGGCCTGGCGGCGATCGTCACGCTGCTGCTGGTACTGCTCCTCGCCGTCTTCTTCGACGCCCCACTGCGGGACGTGGCCAACCCCGCGCTCACCCCGAACCCGGAGAAGGCGCCTTGGTACTTCGCCGCCCTCCAAGAGTTGCTGTCTCACTTTCATCCCTTGGTTGCCGGGGTTCTGGTCCCAACCGCCATCCTGGTGGGTCTGGGCGTCCTGCCCTACCTCGATCGCAGCCCTTATCTCGAGCCGAGACATCGCAAGGTGGCGGTTACCGCGTTCACGGCCTTCCTGGTCATCTGGATCGTTCTCACCCTGATCGGCTTCGCCTTTCGAGGGCCAAACTGGGACTGGGTATGGCCCTGGGTCGAATGGCACGGTGAGTTGTGAGCGACTTGATGCGACGGCGGGAATTCCTATCGAGATCCTGGAAATGGTGCCTGAGTCTGCTCGCCATCGCCGGGGCATGGACGACCTGGGATGTCCTCCAGCCATTGCCGGCAAGCGGCTTTGGAGGCAAGGTGCGCACCGTGCCGCCCGAGGCGGTCCCCGAAACGGGCGTGGTAGAGGTTCCTGCAGCCCGCGCCTATCTGGTCCGAATCAACGGCGAAATCCGGGCGCTGTCACAGAAGTGCACTCACCTCGGCTGCCGGGTTCCCTTCTGTGAATCCTCCAGCCAGTTCGAATGCCCGTGTCACGGATCGGTCTTCAACCGCGCCGGCGAGTACCGGGCCGGGCCGGCGCCAAGGGGAATGGACCAGTTCCCGGTCGAGGTCGGCGACGACGGCCTCCTCTACATCGACACATCCGATGACATCGCCGGCCCCCCACCCGGCACCCCGGAGTCCATCGATGAGCCGCCTTCCGGACCGTCGTGCACCGGCCACGGCGATGGGAGCGCCTGATGCCGTATGGCTTCACCACCGACCCAGGGCTCAACGAGTCCACGAATCGGGTCATGTGGTGGGGGGTCGTGCTCATGGTTGCGATGGCGCTCGCTTTCCCGCTCTACCGCTGGTTCGAGCCCCAGGCACGCGCCTCTGCTCGGGAAGCACAATTGGCGTCGCTCGCCGAAGAGGGCGGGAGCATCTGGAGCTTCAACTGTGCGTCGTGCCACGGGCTCGAAGGGGAAGGAGGCGTGGGACCCGCCCTCAACTCCACACAGTTCCTCCGGTCGGCCACCAACGATCAGATCGCGCTGCTGGTGGGGGTGGGAATCCCGGGAAGCCAGATGGGAGCCTTCTCCCAGGACCACGGCGGACCGTTGACGTCTGAGCAGATCCGGGCAGTAACCGCGTTCATGCGATCGTGGGAGCCCGACGCCCCCGACCGACCGGACTGGCGGTCGATGATGGGCGGGTGACCACAGCCCGCAACCCGAATAGCATTGGCTCGTACCGTCGGTAGGAGACGCCATCTCATCTGAACCAGTCCTGGAAGTCGTTGAGCTGGGCTTTCCCTGGCACGGATTGGACCCCTTCATCTTCACCGTCCATCACATGGACCACTATCCCGAGGGCAACGACGAACTGGGGCCGGCCCAACCGCTGCACGGACGTCAGATCGGAGCCGACTTCTCCTATCTGGGTGGCTGGAGCATGTACCACGGCGACATCGTTCCGGGCTTTCCCCAGCATCCGCACCGCGGTTTCGAGACCGTCACCGTGGTGAGACAAGGTTTTGTCGACCACTCCGACTCTCTGGGCGCCACCGCGCGCTACGGCCAAGGGGACGTGCAATGGCTGACCACGGGCAGCGGGATCATGCACTCGGAGATGTTCCCTCTCCTCGATCCAGAAGGCCCCAATTCGCTCGAGTTGTTCCAGATCTGGCTCAACCTCCCGCCCCAATCGAAAATGGTTCCCGCTTACTTCGGGATGCTGTGGGACGAGGAGATCCCGACCATCACACCCGCCGCCGGGGTCGAGGTCGAACTGATCGCCGGTCCCATAGGTGGTGTCATCCCACCATCACCTCCGCCGGACTCCTGGGCCTCGCGTGAGGACTCCCATCTCGCCATCTGGTTGATCCGACTCGAACCCGCTGCCGTTTGGGACATGCCCCCGGCCCATTCGGGAATCAACCGGATGCTCCATTGCTTCCAGGGGGACGCGGTCCGGATTGGCTCCACCAGGTTCGAGGCGCAGGTCGGGGTCAGGCTCGACCCCGACACCCCGACCCGCATCGTCAACGAGGGTGGCCCCGCGGAGCTCCTCATGCTCCAGGGCCGTCCCATAGGGGCCCCTGTTTTCCAGATGGGTCCCTTCGTCATGAACTCGGCGGAGGAGTTGCGGACCGCGGTCGAGGATTATCACCGCACCCAATTCGGCGGCTGGCCCTGGCCAAGCCGGAGCCCGGTGCATGACCGGTCCGAGGGGCGTTTCGCCCTCCACGCCGACGGCCGGGTCGAACGACGCGACATGCAACCGGCGCGATAGCTCCAGATCGAAGGATGAAAAGATGGGCCGTGTGATCAGTGAGATCCTGCCGGAGGCTGTGGGCGTTGCCATCAGCCCGATCCCGATCATCGCCGTGGTCCTGATGCTCGGCTCGGCCAAGGGACGAAGCAACGGCTTGTCCTTCATTCTCGGTTGGTTGATTGGTCTATTCCTGATCGGGACCCTGGTGCTGCTGCTCGCAGACCCAGCCGGGGCCTCGGTGGACTCCGGGCCGGCGCTGTGGGTGGGCTGGCTGATCCTGACCCTCGGAGTCCTGGCCCTTCTCCTTGCTTTCAAGCAATGGAGAGGACGACCGGCCCCTGGCGAGGAAGTAACAATGCCGAAATGGATGCAGGCGCTGGACAAATTCACGGCAGGAAAATCGTTTGGGATCGGGTTCCTCCTGGCGGCGGTCAACCCCAAGAACCTGATCCTGACTCTGGCCGCGGCTGCGACGATCGCCGCCGCCGGATTGAGCACCGCGGAGTCTTACGCCACCCTCGGTGTCTTCGTGTTGATCGGGACCCTCGGCCTGTTGATCCCCCTCGGCATCTACCTGTTCATGGGGGACCGGGCACCGGTCATTCTGGGCGACCTCAACCAGTGGCTGGGCATCCACAACTCGGCGATAATGGCGGTCCTCTTCGTGATCCTCGGGGTCAAGATGATCGGGAGTGGGCTCGGAATCGTCATCAGCTGAGGTTCAACTGAAGCAATAAGAGTCGAGGAGCAGCGTGCCACCCAAGGTCAAACTGCCAAAACACGCGCCGCCCGCTCTCCGCGACTTCGTCTCCTGTAAGGCCGACACTCTCGATCTCGACCCGAAGGACACCGGGTGGATTCCCATACCAAAAGACCTCGGCGAATTCGCCGGTCCCCCCGAGGTCACGATCGAGCAGGGCGCCACCCCGGGCACGGTGCGGGTCACGGCGCAGTGGATGGGTGGGGTGGTCAAGGTCACACTCGATGTCTCGGTAACCGACGGCAACCTTCAGGTGCAGGCTGGGGGACCGCTGGGCGCGGCCCTTCAAGGCGATATCAACACCTGGCTGCAAACCCTGAACGAGTTCTTCAAGGAAAACGGCAAGAAGGTCGGTGACGTCACCATCCAGAATGAGAAAGCGCGGATCAGGAAGGTCCCACTGGCGGCGACACCCCCTCCGGCCACCACCCCTGCTATCGGGGGAACGACCACCACTCCGCCCCCGGCCCCGCCGCCGAAGCCGGTCCCGACGCCCACACCCGGTTCGGAGAGCCAGGGTGGAGGCGGGTGTCTCAAATGGCTGGGTCTGCTTCTGATCGGTGTGATCGGAGTCGGAGCGATCGGCTATGGGGCAATCCGAATCTTCGACGGCGAGGAGAGCGTCGGGTCGACCACCACGACCGAGGCCACTGCGGCCACGACCACAACGATCGAAACCACAGGCATGGCTTGTGGATCGGATCAATCCGCATCGGACGAAACGCTCGAGGCGATCGGACAATCGATCGAAGGTTTCACCACGACGAACTCCGAAATCGCCTACCCACAAACCTGGGTCGATCCTCTGATGCGAGCCCCCTGTGCGGCCGCCGACGACAAGACCCTGGCGTGGTACCAGTCCTGCTCGGCTCCGTTCACCTGTATCCCCCAATCGTCGACCCTGTTCTTCCCCGGCGGCTATCCGGCCGGCGAGATGCCGACCTCCCACAACGGGTCGGAGCCCGACGCGGTGACCGGGGAGATCGGTCTCTCCGCCAACGAGCCGTTTTTCTTCACCAGCGCCGCAGGAGCCACCTTCCGCCTCACCGCCGATTGCGAGGGCAAGATTTCCACGGCCGACGCCCAGCCAGACGAGCGTGGCGTGACCCAGTTCAACCTGCCCGTATATCGATTCGGGCAGTGCAACGCCACCGGCCTCAACATGTCGCTCGGTGGGAGTCCGGTGGCACTCCCGGTCGACCTGGTGGCTCCCGGGGGTAGCTGGCTCGTGAGCCCCAATTCCTATCCCGCCGACACCGACGCCATGCTGGAGCGACTCGGAAGCTTGACCGGTTCGGCGGACGCCCCTGACGTTTGGCTGGAGATCCAGGAGATAATCTCAACGCTCTCCGAGGCTTCGACCGGGCTCACCCTTCCCTTCACCGACCCCAATTGCCATCGGTTCTTGCCACATGGCAGCCCGATCGCCCTATATGGCTTCAATGCCCCCGGCTGTCCGGGATTGCAGCCGCTCACCTGGAGCGGGGAGCCGACCCGCTTTGGCCGGTCGGATGGCCCCGAGGTCGCGTTCCATGGCGGCTATGCGACGTCCGCTCCCGTCGCCGGCACCTCCGAGTTCCTCTATGGCGGCAAGTTCCCGCTGTTCCCCTGTGGCCCCGGCCAGGTGACGATCACCGTCTGTCCCGAGGATGAAAACATCCCTCGCGATGAGGCGATGGTCGTCGTCACGGTCGCTTTGACCGAGCCTCCCACGATCCCCAGCCGATTGGAAATTGAGTTTGTCTCGGGCGCCATGTACACGATTCAGATCGACGGGGTGGGCGAGGGGGAGCAAACCCTGATCGGCCCCGCGGGCTCCGCGTCGACGTCACGAGCCCTGATCCGCAACCAGGTGGTCACCTTGATCGTCCCCACCGCGGTGGTTGGCCCCAACCTGTCCTACCGGTTGGCACCGGACCAGGAGTTCACCCCTATCGTGACCCGCTTCACCCTCCCCGGCTCGACACCCCCGGCCGAGACCCTGGAGGATTTTCTGACCGGGTTGACGGCGAGCCTTTCAGGCGCCCAGAGCCTCGACTTTGCCCTCGCACGGCTCCACCCTCAGGTGCTCGAGTTCTTCCCTGACCAGTGCCCGGCACACATTGCCTCCACGGTCGATCCCGAGTTCTCGATCACACCGATAACGGTGATCGGTGAGGAGCCATTCGAGTACCAGGTCCCCGATGGGCGGACGGCGGTGGTCGACCGGTCGACCACCGTTCTGGTCGAGATCACCGGAGGTGGGGAAGTCCGCGAAGTTGAGGCCCATTTCGTCCTCGGCGAGGACGGCCAATGGGCCTGGTTCACCTACTGCGCCCCGGCTCCGCCGCCCTGAACCCGGGTCTCAGAGCCGCCGCTTCGGCATCGGCTCCTCGAGCGTTAGTGATGGGCTGAACTGCTCGGCAACACCGTCGGCGACTCTCCGGCCGTAAACCGCTGCCAGCGGGCGGGCGGTGAGCCCGTGAGCGAGGATCGACAGGAGGATCGTCCAGGTGGCGACCTCGACCAACATCTCGGTCGCGAGTCCACCCCCTTCGAGTGTCTCGAAAGCGATCAGCGTGAACACCACCGATGCCAGCCCCCTCGGGCCGAACCATCCCATGAAGGCAGTTGACGCCGGTCGGAGCCCGGTCCCCGCCATGGCAATCGCGACGGGCACCATCCGCACCAAGGTGAGGCTGAGCACGCCATAGACAATCACCACCGGATCCAGCCCCTCGTTGAGCACCGGCCCAACGAAGAGCGCCCCGAAGATCACCCACACCCCGAATGACAGGAACAGTGCCAGGTGCTCTGTGAATGAGGTGGCTTCGGCGAGCTTTCCGCCCGAAGCGGCAGCGAACAGGATCCCGGCGGCGAAGGCCGCCACGAACCCGTTCCCTCCCACCGCCACCGAGCCGCCGTAGGCAAGCAAGGCAGTCGCCAGCACCGCCAGCCGATTGGATGTCTCCGATGTCCATCCCCTTCGATCGGCGGCCGCGATCAGACGGCCAAAACCGATGCCGACCACCGCGGCCGCCAGGATCGCAACACCGATCCCTTTGACCGCCTCGGCGAGCCAGTTCGTCGACCCGCCCTCCTCGGCGACCACGATCGCCAGGAACAGCGTGACCAAAGGGGTGGCCAGGCCGTCGTTGAGACCGCTCTCGATATTGAGAGCCCGCCGAACCCTTGCCGGGACCGACCGATCAGAGAAGACGCCGAGGCCCAGGGCGGCGTCGGTGGGGGCGAGAATGCTGCCCACGAGGGCGGCCGAAGCCCACCCCAACCCGGGAACAAGCCACCCAGCCGAGAGGGTGCCGGCGAGAATGGTCAGGGGGAACCCGATAAGGAGCAAGCGTGTGGGAAGACTGGAATCGAGTCGAACCTGCTTCCACTTGAGCGTCGATGCGTCCGCGAAAAGGATCAGCGCCAGGGTCAGCTCGGTGACGATCTTGACCGTTTCGGCGTTGGCAGAAACGTCCAACATCCCCAACCCGTCCGGCCCGAGCAAGGCACCGGTCAAGACGAAGACCATCGGCGCCGTGATCGACCACCGCTGCAAACGTGCCGCGACCAGCGAGTAGGCGACGAAAACGATGGCGAGAACAGCCAAACCGCTCACACGGTCTCCTCTGCCTGGTGTGCACCGCCTCCGGAGATAACACTCATTGGCGCATAACGTACCGGCTACGTCCGCCGCGAGGGCTCACCTGACCGATTGGTACCCTGGCCGTCGTGACCTCTGTTGGCGATACTCGGCCCATGGCACAACTCCCGCCGGCGCGTCATTTGCTCCGGGCCAAGGACCTGGCCGATGCTCGCTATTCCGAGCCTCTGGTTGTGGCGGACCTGGCCCAGGTGGCGGGATTGTCTCCAGCCCATTTCAGCCGAGAGTTCCATCGCACCTTTGGTGAGTCGCTACACCAGTATCTGATGACCCGTCGCCTGGAGCGGGCCGCCGCCCTTTGCGCAGCACCGACTGGTCAGTGGCCGAGATCTGCTTTGCGGTTGGCCTGAACGGTGTGGGCTCATTCACGACCAGCTTTGGCCGGATACACGGGATGTCTCCCACCGCATACCGCGCCTCCTACCCCTCGGCGGCCTCTTCCGCCTTGATCCCGGGGTGCATCGTGCGGGCCTTCGCCCGCCTCCAACACCGCACGTTTCGAGAATCGATTCCTCGTTTCGTGACCCCTCCGGCAACCACATGCGTCTCACCCAGGTGATGGAATCGGTCGCCAGTTGAGGTTGCGGTCGGTCAGGCCAGGTGGGCCCCGTGGGGTCGGGTGGGGTTGAGCCTCATTTGCGGTCGCGACGAAGGTGTCGGCCTCTGACCCGTCCGGGTTCGGGCTGATTCTCGAACTGGGGCGCCACGATGATGGCGACCGCCACTCCGGCGCCGAAACTGGCCAACAACAGCGGGCTTCGAAGGGCGGTAAGCACCAGGCCGACCGAAGGAAACTGGGCCAGGGGACGGCCGACGATCTCTGATTCTTGGGATACAAGACATCCTCCTCGTCGTTGTTGTCGCCCAACAACACAAAGCCCTCACCGGCCGAGCCGCCCACGATGCGATGGATGAGGATCATGCCCTCGCCGATTTCGCCCTCTGGCACCTGGTAGGCGACGACATCGCCCGGTCCGTATTCCTCGGCTTCCCCAACCAACACGAGGTCGCCTGGTTGGTAGGTGGGGAGCATGCTGGTTCCCCGGATCACGATGTAGGTGACCGGCCCGCCCAGACCGACGGCCGGAGCATCGTGAACCATCCCGCTGCGACGACCAGTGTCGCCATCCAGATCAACACCCTGCGGACCGCCGGGCCTCATTTCGAGGTTGGATCAATGCCAACCCTTCACGGCCGCTAATTTCTGGCCATGTCGATGGTGCCGTTTTCGATTCGCAGAATGTGGCTGCTGGCCCGTGGCGCCTTCGTGAACCGGGACCAACCGCCGTTTGCGCAGCTGGCCGCCATCGAGGATCCCGAGCGCTTCATATGGGCGATCCTTCCCCACGCCGCCCGATCGTTTGCCCCCAGCATCCTGCTTCTTCCGGAGAACTCGGCCCGGGTCGCGGCAGTCGGCTACCTCTACGCCCGCATGCTCGACACCTACGAAGACCTGAGCGATTCGCCACTGACAAGCCAGGAGGCTCTCTCATCCTTCGCCCAACGCTTCGCAACCGATCGTCCCGGGCCACCACCCCGTGCCCCCGCCCCGATAGACCCCGATCCCCGCGATCGAGCGCATCTCATGTTGATCGACAGATGCGGCTTGGTCGACGAGGTCTACATGCAACTCGATCGGGAGACCCGCGACCGCATAGCCCTCCTCATCACGAGTATGGCGTCCGGCATGATCGAGTTCTCCGGCGTTTTCGAGGCTCAAGACGGGGTGCTACGAGACGAGCAACAGGTTCTGGACTACTGCCATCGCGTGATCGGTCTCCCGGTTCTCTTCGTCATGGAGCTTCTGCTGGGCGACCTCTCCGGCGAACACCATAGGGACGCCTTGGAGGTCTCAGAGCTCATCCAACTGGCCAACATCACCAGGGACATCGAGAAGGACCTGCTTCGTGGCGTCGCCTACCACCCTGCTCTCGAGCCGCACCTCGGCTCGGGTGGCGCCGAGGCTGCTGCGGACGTGGCGAAGGCCCGTCGCGAGCTGATGCTGCTCGCCACCCGTCGCAGCCCGTCGTTCCGACGCCTGGTCGACTCGGCTGACCTGGGTTGGCTGAGTCCGGCACGCGCCGCTGCGGTGATGATGATGCTCTTCACCGACCGCCACTACCGGGAATGCGCCGCCGCCGCTGGGATGGAAACGTGGTCGGGGCCCCGTCGGATGCCGATGATGGTCTTCGTCTCCTTGCCTGCGGCCGTTGTGCCGTGGTGGGCGGAGCGCATCCTGCTCCGGGTGGAGAAAGACCTGCTCTCGGCGGCCTGACCCCGCCGGGGGGCTAGCCGCTTGCCTCGATACCGGTACCGGGCACGCAGGTGTGACCCGGTGAGCCCCCAGGCGAGATCGGGAGGAACTCGCTGACGGCGAAGACGTGTCCGTCGGCATCGCGAGCGACCACGCTCCAGCACGACCCGGGCGCGATCACCGGCCCCGCCCATCCCGGTGGGCGTTCGAAAGGCAGGCCGCCGAGGTACACCTCGGTCTCCGCGCCCTGCCATGCCCACAGCGGGCCGTCGGGCCCAATTACGGCGACGTCGTAGATCGCGGCCCCGGCGACGGCCTCCCATCGGAACAAGGGAACGTCTCCGGCGTCACTCTCCGGTGGTCCGAGGACAACAACCATCGGCAACCCTTCGATAAGGGGAGCACCGGCTGGGGCGACACCGGCTTGCCCTCCGACGGTGGTGGCGGCGCCGTCGTCGAGCGCCGTGCCGTCCGACTCGTCACTCGGCGAGCAGGCCCCGATGATCATCACGAGAGCTACCGCCAAGACCGGTCGGACCCTCATTTCGATTCTCCCTCGAAGGCCGCCTTGGCTTCGGCATAAAGGTCTGGAAATGGGTAGCGGGAGGCGAAGGCGAAGATGTCGACGATTGCGGCATAGTCGCCGAGCTCGATGGCCTTGTCGAGCTTGGCATGGAAGGCGTCGATGAACTGAATGATGATCTCGCTGTCGAGCGCACCCTCATGGAGGCCGGCATCCCACAAATCGACCAGCTCAGACGCCTCGTAACTGCTTTGGTTGTCCAACGCCTTGTGCAGCGCGCCCTGGAGGATGGTGACTAGCCAGGATTGAGCGGACTCCGGGACCCAGCCCACGATCGCCGCCTTACAGGCGTCGAGGGCGGCCAGTTCCGCGTTGAGCGCCCTCGACGCGGCAACCAGCTCGAGCAGATGGATTGCCTCCGGGATCTCACGAAGCCGGACATTGTCCGCCGCCTCGGTGATCTCCTCGATGGCTTGTCTGATCCGCTCCGGGTCCTCCACCTCGGCCGGCCAAGCCCAGAACTGGCTCACCAGCTCGTTGTAGATGGCGTCGCCTTCCCCGACCGTCGCACGGGGAAGGAGGGCGCTCGCCATGAGTGAAATGCCCGATGCCTCGATCAGCCTCCCGGTGACCCTGACACATGTCGACTCGAATGCTTGGAACACCCATTCGACCGCCTCGGTTTCAGTGTCGGAGACCTCCTCGATCAGGGCGTCACGCTCGGTGGAGGTGTTGGTCGCATGAGTCAAGGTGCCGGAGGCGACCAGCCGGTTCGCGTTCCCCTTCAACGTCAGAACCCCTGTTTGATGTTGGTCGGACGTCACGTGGTAGGGATCGAGCGTGGTGGGAGACGTGCCCACCCCTTCCTGGCTCCAGCTGAGGTCGACGCCCAATTGGCCGCTCGCCTGACCCCGGGCGTCGACCACGAAGTCCATCGAGATCGTCGTGCTGTCGATGACATTCCTCACCGAGGTGTCAAAGGAGCTGTCGTCGCGGACCTGATCGGACGAGACGTACCCGGAGAACAAGACGAGGCCCTCCCACGCACCGGTCCCCACAGGCGGAAACGAGATCTCCCCGGTCTGTGCCGAGACACCGACTGGAAGGACCTGCACCACAACCAGAAGGGGGACGATCAGGCGTCCCAGGCGCCGTCTGAGCATGAGAATGGTTCCTGCCCTCGGAGCCTATCAACCGCTCACGAGATCAGACCCGTGGGGTGAGGAGAGCGATCGGGATGGATCGGCCGGACTTCTCCTCGTACTTGGCAAAAGATGGAGCGCGCTTCACAACGACCTTCTGCCACAACTCGTCGCGCTCGGCACGGTCGGCGATACGGGCATCAACCTCGTATCGATCCTCGCGGATGTGAATCTGGGCCTGTCCCGCCGCCTCGAGGTTGTGTAGCCATTGCGGGTTGGCTTTCGAACCGCCGGCTGTTGCCGCCACCAGGTAGCCGTTGTCGTGTTCGAAGAAGGTGACCGACACTGATCGGAGCTTTCCTGTCTTGCGACCAGGGACGGTCAACAATAGGACGGGGTTTCCCCTGGCAGTTCCGCCGATGCGGCCGTTGGTTCTGAGGTAGAGCCAGGAGGTTGCCCGATTGCCCGCTGCCATCATCTTCTTGGCCACGGCATTCATCGTTCTCCTCCTTCGGGCCTTGCTTTCCTTGAATGGGTTTAGGAAGCGCCGCGGGGCGACTGGTCACAGCCAACCTAACGGTCACGAGTGCACCGAATGACTCCGTTCCCAGATCGGCAACTGTACTGGACTAGTCACTTTGCGCGCGCTCGTTCTGGTCCTCTTGCCGGGACGCCCTGAATGCCGATCTGGAAGGGTGGACACTCGCAAACCCGGAGATGGCACAGGCGGACCGAAATGCCGTGAATGCGGCAAGCCGGCCAGGTTTCTCATCTCCAAGGGCCTCGCTTGCGGAACCCATGCCTATGACTACTTGCTAGACGACGAAGTGGAATCGGGGACCCTGCCGGCACAGATCAGGTCCCTCTCGAGCAAGCATCAGAGAAGCCTGCTGCGCCGTCCCTGACCTAGCAGCCAGGCCCCCTTTGCGGCGCGCCCGGGGCGACTCGAACACCCAACCTCCTGATCCGGAGACCTCCAAGCCGGATTCGTGAGCATCCGGAGCCGTCCATACATGCTCAACAGATGGCTTCCATGTCCATCGCCGTTCATACACCACCGCAGCAGTCCACCCCGAATGGCTCCCCGTGCCGGATCCAGGATGGCTTGAAGATCCTGGACGGGTCTTTCGTTGGCGTTGTCCTGTGAGGTCGGGATCACATCATGGTTGGTTCGAGACGGCCACGGCGATCACCTTGAGATCGTTGATCGCCGTCGACCCGAGCATATTGGAGATGCGTGATCTTGACTTCTCCCTAATGGCTGCAGATGTGTGCTCACCGTCACCACCGCCGGGGCACCATTCCTCATCGCCGGCATCCTCAAAAGCGTCTACGACCTCGCCCTGTGGGGCTGGTTCCGGACCATCCCCCTCCCCATCAGAAAGGAAACCACCCCATGAAATGGGTCACCCGTGCCCGTCCCAAGACCGACCGTATCGCCTGCCCCTGGCTGATCCGTCGTTTCATCGACCCAGACGCCGAGATCGTCTACGTTGAGAAAGACCAGGTGCTCACGGCCGCAGCCGAACTCGACGGCCGGTCCTTCGACGCCCCAGGAGCCGAGTTCACCCACCGCGACCGCAAATGCACCTTCGAAGTCCTCATCGACGAATTCGAACTAGGAGAAGACCCGGCGCTGGTCCGGCTTGCCGGGATCGTCCACGCCGCCGACACCTCAGAAGACCTCGACACCGACCCGCTCGGCCCCGGGCTGCTCGCCATCGGCATCGGCGGGCTCGAAGTCGAAACCGACGACCACCGCCTCCTCGACAAGGGCGTCTTCGTCTACGAAGCCCTTTACGCCTGGTGCCGGCTGCAGCCCTCCTAGCATCGTGATCATGGGCAGGCAGGATCCGGAGAGACCAGCGGTTGAGTCCCACGGGGTGCCGCTGTGACCCGGCCCCGGACTGTTCTCACACTGCTCGGAGCAGCCGCCGTCGCCGGGGTTATCGTTCGACACGTTCGAGGGCCCGCAATGGGACACACGGTGCCGGGCGGAATCGTCATAGGCGATGCGGGCCTCTACGACTGGCTCAGCCGGCTCATACTCGGCTCGTTCTACGAGAAGATCGCCGCCGACATCGCCGACGCCGTCCCCCGCGGCGCTCAGGTCCTCGAGGTGGGTTGCGGGCCCGGGCATCTAACGATGGAGCTGACACGACGCGGGTTCGATGTGACCGGTCTCGACCTCGACCCGGCAATGATCGAGCGCGCCCGGGCCAACGCCGAGCGTCATAGCGGACAGATCGAGCCGGAGTTTCGTGTCGGTGACGTGGCAGCCCTGCCACACCCGAACCAGTCCTTCGATCTCGTAGTTAGCACACTATCGATGCATCACTGGGCCGATCCGACCGCAGGTCTGGCCGAGATCGACCGTGTCCTTCGACCTCAGGGAAGGGCGCTGATCTGGGATCTCGGATCCGGGATTCGACCATTACACGGACACATGCCCGACCCTGCCGAGCAATTACACGACTCACCACTCCGCCTGGTGAGCGTCGCACCGTGGCCATGGCCCTGGAAACTATCCCTGACACAACGGATGGAACTGGTACACGGCGATCCCATCCGAGCGCCAATGGCTTCCATCTGAGGTTGGCGGCCCAAATTCGAGTAGATGTGTCGACGTTCGACCCGGGGACGTTCCAGGAGACTGTCACGCCCGGGTAGCCGTTCACTGCGCCTCGAAGCCACATGTCGAGATCACCGTTGCGTCATGAGGACATGAGTCCCGGCGATGGCCGCGATCAGTAGGCCGACCAGCGCCACGGCCGGGGGGATGATGGTGGGACCAACGATGACATGGCCGAGAGGACCGGCTGCCCCCACAACCATGACGCCGATGGCGATGCGCTCGCCTTGTTGCTTCATGTGAATGCTCCTGAAGTCATTTCATTTCCTTGCCTGATTGACGGGCCTCACTCGCTGGCGGTGCGTGATGGAGTCCCCGCCGCCGTCACCGGACAGGTCTCCGGTATGGGCCAAAGTGGCCACGATCACCTCGGTCACCGCAGTGCTGACCAACTGGTTCGGACGTCGCCTCCTCCGCGGAGTCCCGTCAGCGGGCGCTACCAGGCATTCGACCGACACCCACCACGATCAGCGGCAGGAAGCGAGGGAAGCGCGGAGTGACCAACCAGACCGCGCCTTGTCATACGCCCTGGCCCTGATCCGGCTCGACTCGGACAGCTGCACCCCTGGTGGGTCAACAACAACCGGACATCGCCGGCTCCCCACAGGCTCACCGAGACACCCGATCTAAGGGATTTGCGTCGGAGCGCAGCAGCGTCTGACTCTGGGTCAGAAGACCTCAGCGAGATCGGGCGTCCGTTACCGACGATGGGTCACGAATCGCCAGGTAGGGCTGCGACCGAAGACAACGCGGAGAACTCTCCAACCGAGCCCGCTGGACCCTTCAGCCTCGCGAGGTGTGATCAGACGGTGATCAGCATGTGAGGGCGGACCCATCGCGTCGGGGCAGAAATTGCCATCTACCAGGTCTTTTTGCAGCGCGCCCGGGGCGACTCGAACACCCAACCTCCTGATCCGTAGATGTCCAAGCGGCGTCCCTGGCCGTCCACAAGAGTGCATTCGGCCTCCTGCCGAGTGGTTTCGATTCCATCCGGGTCCACGGCCGTCCAGCGTCATCCACCGCGAATGGCTCCCAACCTGGCTCCCAGCTAGAGCCCTGCCAGCGATCTGGCAGCACGGACACTGGCCCTCTGCGGCGACCCACACATGGCGCGGAAACGTTTCGCTGGGAGCGCAGAATGCCGATCATGGGCCGTCGGCGGTGCGTTAGTTCGCTCGGGTGATGAGTGATCTGTGCGGGCAACAGTCACTCCGAGACCTAGTAAGAGCAACGTGTGAATTCACCGATGCGAAGGGTTGAGCCCGATCCGATGATGCACGCATGGCTACACGCACACATGCGATCAGCTCCGACGACCCACCACTGACCGAACGGCCTATGCCGATCAGGCTACAGACCGAGCTATCGGGTGTCTTGCGGCTCCACGGATTTCCCCACCGACACTTCGTGACCCGAGTGGCCGTCGCACGTCGAGTCGGCTGAGTCCAGGGCCGAGACCATGGAAATTGACGCCGGCAGTCAGCCTGAGCGGTGACTCCTCATCCCAGCCCCCTTCCATCGATCCCGTTGCCGTCACGGGGCGTGGAACTCGACCGAGTCGACGACCGGCGCCGCTGCCTCCACCGCCCTCTCGAAGCGCGACTCCGGCGCAACGATCGCTATGGCCAGGATCCGCATGGACGACCCCTCGGGCACGTCGAACAGGTAGAGCCGCATCCACTCCCCCGATGCGTGGCCCGCTAGGACGCCGTCGTCCACAACCCGCTCCGATTCCATGTCCCAGACGGGGTGTAGGACGCTCGCAAGGTGGTTGAACTCATCGTCGGCGGCAAAGCAGACAGTCGCTCCGGCGTCGATCTTCACGTCCATCATCAGGCCTTCGGCCCCCCCGACGCTCACCGCTACCGGAGCGGTCGCCTCGACGCCAGGGTCGGACAGGATGCTCTCGGCAAGCGCCTCGGCGTCGGCTGGACCCGGGCCTGTCTGACAATCCGTCCCGACCGGCGCGGGGTCGGCCATTAGCACGAGTTCATCCCATTCGTGGCGCTCCCCGCCGTCGGTTGTCGGCGCCGCGCCCTCCGGGATCAGCCTGCCGAAAATCGAGCCGCCGTAGTCGGAGTAGTCGTAAAAGACCCACGGGTGGGCGGCGTGCAGGGTCACCTCGCCGTCGAAGAAGTTGTAGGGCATGGCCACGGGCCGGCCGTCCTCGGTAGTTGGCGCGATGTCGGTTCCAAAACCGTCCGGCTGATACTCGAGCCCTAGGCGACCGTCTGCTGGAAAGTTTACAGGGTCGTCGTGGGGCATGAAGAAAAGCTGTTCGACCACCGTGTCCCCGGCGAACAGCCGAACCTTGAACGCTATGAAACCGTACGGCCACTCGATGCCAGGCACTGGCTCGAACTCGGCCCGCTCGTAGGGGGCTCCCGAGCTAGTCGCGTAGAGGAGCGGGATGTCCTCCTCGGGGACGTTTACCTCGGCGGTGCCAATCAGGTACTGCTGCGCCCCCTCACCGGCGACTCGGGCCTCGAGGAAGCCGTTCAGGAGCTCGGTGACCTCCGCCTCGGATGGCGGCGTAGCCGGTGTCGTGACTGTCGGCGTCGTCGGCTCCGGGCTCGGGGCCGCACCCTCCCGCGTCCAGACCGACCCGAAGTTGTCGGTGAGGGTGTCGGTCCCGGGATCGTGGGTGAAGGTCAGGTTCCGAAGCTGCTCCATGAGCGGAGGACCGCTCAGAGCCACGGGTTCGCTTCCGTCGTCGCAGGTCAGCACCGGTGAGGGGATGACGAGCGTCGAGTCTCCCTCGAGTCTTCCGGTTCCGGTCATCGTCGATGGGGCACCCGAGCACACCGAGGCGAAGTCGTCGAGCCCAAGCATCTCGACGCTCTCGTCCTCCGAGGCGCGGATCGTCATCGTCGGGGTGCTCCCGTCGAGGTCGGTGGTCACCCAGGTGTCCAGGAAGGGGCTCTGGGGGGCGCTCAACGGTGCGAGGTCCGAGGAGAGAGTGGGAACGAGGAGGGACCCCACGACGACGAAACCGAGAGCCGCCACCGACACCGCCACCAATCTGATCGCCCTGCCGCGCCGCCGTACTGGCGATAGGGACTGGATCCGATCCCAGGCCATCTGCTCGTCCACCTGTGGGGCATGGTTGCGAAGTTCGGCGCCGATGCGTTCGTCGATGGTCATGCTGTTTCCTCCAGATAGGCGCGAAGGGCGGTGCGCGCCCGGTTCAGATGCTGGCTGACGGATCCTTGGGATATCCTCATTGCCTGGGCCACTTCGGCGGTGCTGAGCCCGTCCACGTAGAACAGCACTGCACAGAGACGTTGTTTGTATGACAGCCGCTGCAGACCAAGAAGCAGATCCGATTCCGGCTCCCTAGGCGGGCCGGCTGTGGAGATTTCGGAGTTCATCCGCTGCACCGCCGCCTCCCCTCGAAGACGGGAACGGTGAGCGTTGCGTACCTTGTTGATCGCCACCCGACGAACCCACGCTCCCGGGTTGTCATAGCGGGAGATGCGGCCCCAACGCACCCATGCCTGTGCGAATGCTTCTTGGGTGGCGTCCTCGGCGGCCGCGAAGTCTCCGCTTGCCAGAGCCAGCGCCTGGACTATCGACGTATACGACTGCCGAAAGAGGGCCTCCAAGCTCGCCGGTCTGACGTGTGCGCCTTCTGATTCCCGGTCGTCGGCCTCAGCGCCACCGCCATCGAGGTCTTGTCGCGGCGTGGCAGAGCGCTTCCAGGGATTCCACCCAGCTTGAGTTGGTGACTCCATCCATCGATCCGATCGCTATGTGATGGATACACCCCGCAGAGGCAGAATTCCATGACAACGATCAAGAACTCCATCCGAAGTTTTGCTTTGACAGAGCGCGGCACATACGAGCCCGACCGGGACAGTTAGCGCCGATCAAAGATTCTGAGCCGAGACCGACCGGGAGGGCGTACGCGCTATCGGCACATATTGTGCGTGTCAGTTACCGAGGTGACCGACCGACGAGGTCCGATCGGGCGAATGGCTCCCAAAGGTTACCCTGCTAGAACTCCATCAACGAACCCAGAAACGTAAAATCCCCTGCTACTACAAGGATTTCATCAGCGCGCCCGGGGCGACTCGAACACCCAACCTCCTGATCCGTAGTCAGACGCTCTATCCAATTGAGCTACGGGCGCGGGAATCGTCAAGTATCGCAGGGGTTTCCGGCGATGACTAGCCGTTACAGAGCATGCTAGGCCATATCAGACGCTCAATCCCTTCGGTGGCCGGATCAGCCGAATCCTCAACCGCCACATGGGTTTTCGGGATCTGACACGATGACTTCGAGATCCGCACAGCGCTGATACAGCGTCTGATTCGGTGCCAAGAGCTGACCGGCATGGTCTGAAACCGGCGGTCGGGAAGCGTCTGGGTTTTCATGAGGGGATGGCATTGATCAGGTCGGCTGCGAGACCTACGGCGCCCCCGCCGAGGATGAGCCAGGCGCTATTGACCCGGACTCGCCAGAGGAGTAGAGCGGTCAGAGCTGCGATCAGAATGGTGATCGGGTCGGTGATGGCGTCTCCGGACAGCTGTGCGGTGACTCCTGCCATGAGGCCGAGGGCGGCGGCGTTGACGCCGTCGAGGAGCGCTGCCGTCCAGTCGCGGTCTCTGATCCGTCGGGCGATCGGGGTGACCGCTCCGACGAAGATGAAGGAGGGGAGGAAGATGGCGATGGTGGCGACGACGGCGCCGGGGATTCCGGCGAGGACGTAGCCGATGAAGGTGGCGGTGGTGAAGACGGGGCCGGGGGTGAACTGGCCGATGGCGACAGCGTCGAGGAGCTGGTCTTGGGTGAGGACGCCGAGCTGGTCAACCAGGTCGTTTTGGAGGAAGGCGAGGAGGACGTATCCGGACCCGTAGAGGAAGGCGCCGGCTTTGAGGAAGACGAGGAACAGCCGACCGAGGGAGATCTGATCGGTGGCGGCCGCTTGAGCGGTGATCCATCCCCCAGCGGCGAGTGGGGCGATGCCGAGGACACCTGGCTTGATGGTGGTGCGAACGATGAGGACGGTGGCTCCGCCGAGAGCGAGGAGTGCCAGTTCGTTGATCCCGACCAGGTAGGCGGCCGTGGCGGCGACGCCGATGGTGGCGGTGAGCCAGCCTTTGAGAGCGGATCGACCCAACTTGATGAGAGCTTGGGCGACGATCATCACCACGACGGGTTTGATCCCGTACAGGATGGCCTCCCCGCTTGGGGTGTCTCCATACTCGACGTAGGCCCAGGCGAAGGCGAGGACGATGAGAACGGCGGGGAGGATGAAGGATGCGCCGGCGGTGACCAACCCCCGCCAGCCGGCCCGCTCGTGGCCGACGTGCATCGCCATCTCGGTGGAGTTAGGCCCGGGGATGAGATTGGTGACCCCGATCATGTCCAAGAAGCGTTGATCGTCGAGCCATTGGCGACGGATGACGACCTCGTCGTGCATCATCGCGATGTGCGCGGCGGGACCTCCGAAGGCAGTGAACCCGAGGCGCGTGAACAGACCGCCGACCTCGGCCACAGATCCGCGTGGTTCGCCTGCTTCGGTGCCCGGATCGGTCAATCCAGGACCTCGCCGACCAGCTCGGCGAGAACCCTGCGCGCCGCGGTCAGCTCCCGGCGCCCCTTGCTGGTCGCCCGGTAGAGACGGCGCATCTTGCCGTCGACGACTCTTCTGGTCGAGGTGAGCAGACCGACCTCTTCCATCCGGTGCAGCGCCGGGTAGAGCGTTCCTGGGCTGATCCGATGTCCGTGCCGGGCGAGCTCGTCGGCCATCCACGCCCCGTGGATCTCACCTTCGGCGGCATGGTGAAGGATGTGGAGGCGCACCGCCCCGCGCCGCAACTCGTCTAACACCATCCTCCCATCATAACGGTCATCGATATCGAACTACGATATGAAGGTGAGTCGTCGCCGGCTGTCCTCAACGGTGGTCGCCCTCGGGGTGGTGAGCCTGCTCACCGACCTCTCGACTGAGATGATCTACCCGCTGTTGCCGGTGTTCTTGGTCTCGGTTTTGGGGGCCGGTGCGGTGGCGCTGGGGGTGGTGGAGGGAGTCGCTGAGAGCGCGGCGTCGCTGCTCAAGGTGGTGTCTGGTCGGGCTACCGACCGGACCGGGCGGCGTAAGCCGTTGGTGGTGGCTGGTTATGGGTTGTCGAGTGTCGCCAAGCCGCTGATCGGAGCGGCTGTCGCCTGGCCGTGGGTGGCGGGCCTGCGGTTGGTTGATCGTGTCGGGAAGGGTCTGCGTACCTCTCCTCGCGACGCGTTGATCGCTGACGTCTCCGACGAGTCCAGCCGTGGTGCGGCGTATGGGCTTCATCGGGCGATGGACCATGCCGGTACGGTTGCCGGGCCGTTGATCGCCGCCGGATTGCTCCTCGTCCCAGGGATCGGCATCAGGCAGGTCTTCTACCTGGCGGCCATTCCGGGTGCAGCGGTCCTGGTGGTGCTCTGGCTTGGTGTCCGCGAGCCGAGGCGCCCCCCCGGTGCCAGAGTCGGCCAGTGGAGGCGACGATCCGCGTGGACCGCTTGGATCCGACCTGAAGCGGCTGTTGGTGGCAGTCACCATCTTTACCCTGGGCAACAGCACCGACGCTTTCCTGCTGTTGCGTTTCTCTGATCTCGGCGTCGGCGCCGGTTGGCTGGCCGTACTGTGGGCCGCCCACAACCTGGTCCGCATGGCCTCGACGTGGGTGGGGGGCCGATGGTCGGATCGGGTCGGCCGCAAGCCACTCATGGTCGCCGGTTGGGGTCTCTACGGCCTGGTCTACCTCGGGTTCGGTGCCACCACGGCACTAGGCCCGCTGCTGGTCCTGTTCCTCGTCTACGGTCTCTACTTCGGCTTGACCGAACCGGTGGAAAGAGCATGGGTCGCCAGCCTGGCCCATCCCAGCCGCCGTGGTGCCGCCTTCGGTTGGTACCACGGGGCAGTCGGGGTCGCCGCCCTCCCCGCTTCGGTGCTGTTCGGGGTCGCCTACACCACTATCGGCCCGGCAGTCGCCTTCGGAGCCGGTGCAGTCCTCGCCGCCGCCGCGGTCATCGTCCTGGCTCGAGTACCCGACCGCAGACCATTGCAGACGTCATCGACGTAGTGATGTCACGTGGGCCGCAAACGAGATTCAGTCGTGGAACCGGGCGGAGAGACGCCGTCCCTGTCGAACCGTCACCGTCATTCCAGTGGCGATGGCGACTGTCATGGCGGCCACGGGTCCCACCGGCGCCTCCAGGAACATGGTCAGGACGCGGTTCCATACCAGCCAGCTGACCATGAACACCACCAGGCCGGCCCCGACACCCGTCGCCCAGGCTGCGACACGGTCGGCCCGGACGTCGCTCTCGCTTCGGGTCGTCGTCATGCGAACGCCTGGAAGACCGGCGGGAACATGAGCACGGTGCCGACCACCCCGAGCCCGAGCCCGATCCAGAACGTCTTCTTGATGTCGATGTCCTTGTTCCGCCACAACACCCAGAGGACAGCCCACGAGCCGAAGTACGCCACCGTGGCCAGGATCGTTTTGCCCGACAGGGGCCCGACCCCGCCGTCGCCGTCGAAGGCGTCCAGAAAAGTGTGGATCCCCTCGGACATCTCGTTGAGGGTGGTCAACAGGCCGAGGACGAAGATCCCGATGCCGGCGGCCAGGATGGCCGCGGCTCCAGGACCGTCCGGCTTGTCCACCAAGTGCAGGTCGGCGAGCTCGGGGACGGTCTCGGCGTCATGATGTGTCGATGTCATTCTGTTCTCCTCAGATGATCGGGGCGACCTTGTTGATGAAGGCGCCGAACGCTCCGCCGATGGCGGCGGCTGCGAACGCTCCCACCAGCATCACGATGACGGCGGCACGAAGCCAGGGGCGGGCAATCAGCCGGGCTCCGTAGTAGGTGACCAAGAACGCGGCCGCGGTCGCCAGGAACGGCGCCGCCCACGCCACGTGCTCCTTCCACTCCATCCCAAACGAATGCCATGCCTCCGTGGTGCCCGACACGTTCGACAGCAGGAAGTCACGTGGCGAACAGGTATCGGTTGGGCGCACCGCGCCGGCGCATCCGGCGAACACGTCTTCGCCGACTCGGGCCAGTGCGGCTCGATACCACGGATAGACGATCCACGTCCCCGTGATCACGGTCGCCCAAGCGACCACCGCCATGATCCAGGTGCCGTAGTACAACCGAGTCATCCGCTCCCGGATCCCCTGGGTGGTGACCAGCCCCGGACGCAGACTCCACAATCCGGCCAGACCTCCAGCGAATGCCAGCAGGAACACGGTCCCCAGCACCAGGCCATGGATCACCGTCCAGGTCTCGCGCGAACTCAGCTCCATGCGAATCCTCCTTCTCTCATCTGAAGCTACACGGAGCGTCGTCGCGGCCGCCGCCCTGTCGATAGGGCCCTACGACCCCTCCGGTGAGGAGTTCCAGCGGGGTCGGTGAACGCCTCTGAAACCCGGACAGGCGCAAGCGCGCGGTGCCTAGGTGGGCGGCAGCAGAGCCAGACCCGCGGTCAGCGACGCCACGAACGCCACCCTCACCAACGCGACCAAGAGGTTGAACCGTGCCACCGGCGGTGCCGCTGAGAAGGGGGATGGGAGCGACACGAACCAAATCACCGCGCGATCACCCCCCACGAGAACCAACGGCCCGAGCAGCAACAACAAGCCTCCGAGCATCTCGCCCCAACCACCCAACATCTCGGACCTCCTGAAGTCCTTAGATCCAGGATGTCACCAGCTACAGGCACGGAGTAGGGCCGAAGGACGGTGGTGCGGCGGCAGCCACCCTCATAGTCTCGAGCGCGGATCCGACGGTGTCGATCATGCTGCGAATCGCTCCCAAGATCGGGCTCACGATCCTGGGCGACTCTTCATGATCCGGTGGTGGTCTGTGGCGCATGGCTGTTCGCCGCGTCCTGGGAGTACTCGTGTGGCGTTCCCGTCGGAGGACGTTCGATGTGCGGTCGACACGATCAGAGCCACTTTCGGAACCAGCTCTTCTCGAAGAGCAGTTTGCCGACATGCCAGCGGCGTGATGGGCGATGGAGGGTGATCTGCGGGGTGGGTTCGGCGTAGAAGTCGCCGGCACCGAACCCGGCCTTCCCGGCGCCGGTCTCGATGAAACACTCGCCGTGCCCGTCGAAGGCGACAGGTTCGCCCTTGCCGGTGATGGTGTGAACGATGTTGTGGGCGACGACTTTGGCCTGGCGTTCGGCGAACACCCCGGCCTTGGGGAGCGGCTTTCCCATCTCGAGGGGGATCCCGGTGACGTCGCCGATGGCATGTACCGCGGGGAAGCGGGTCTGCAGGGTGTAGCGGTCGACGGGAACCCATCCTGAATCATCGACCATGCCGGCGTCGCGGATCACCCGTGGTGCCCGGTGGGGCGGCACATAGGCGAGGAGGTCGAAGCCGGCGGTGACGCCGTTGTCGAAAATGAGCGTCTTGGCCGATCCGTCGACGGCGGTCACCTGGTGTTCCGGGTGGTACCCGATTCCTTGGTCTTCGACCATGCGGCGCACCTGGGCCGAAACGTCGGGACCGGTGACACCCATCGGGCCCGGTTCGGCGGCATACAGGTCGACTTGGGTTTTGTCACCGATACCGCGCCCGCGGCAGTGGTCGAGGAGGAGCATCGCTGCCTCGTAGGGTGCTGCCGGGCACTTGTAGGCCGGTGTCGCCGTCACGACGACGATCCGTCCCCCGGTGAACTCCGAGAGGGCCTGGCGGAGGCTGTCGGCTCCCGCCAGGGTGTAGAAGTTGTGACCGGCTTCGGCCAGCCCGGGGATGATCTCGGGGGCGAGCTCGGCACCGAGCGTCACGATGAGATGGTCGGCTTCCAAGTCCCTGGTGGCGCCGCCGAGCCGACGCGACACCGGGTCGTCACCGGAGGGATGCTCGACGACTTGGACGCGGCGGGTGTCAGGGTCGATCCGGGCGATCTCCCCTCCGATGACCTCGATACCCTTCCTGGCGAGACGGTCGAGAGGACGGGATATCGCACGGGGTGTGCGCTTTCCGGTCATCAGCCACAGCAGCGACGGAGCAAACAGATGGTCCCGTTCCCGATCGACGATGACCACCCGGTGTTGTTCGGGCAGGTTCCTGCGCAATGACCTGGCGGCGACCACGCCACCCACTCCGCCACCCAACACAAGCACGGTCGCATGGTCGGTCATGGTCGACTTCCCGGCTCGAGCTGGTGAGCGGCCACGGCGATGAAGGCAGCGCCGACAGTGGTGTATCGGGCAGGGACCCGGTCCAGCGGGGTCAGAAGACGTGCCGCCAGCGCCACCGGCGGGTAGTAGACGGCTCCCTCGACCCGGTTGACGACCAAACCCACGGCGCTCATCAGCTTCCCCAACCGTCGTGCGGTCCAGAACCGGGCGGTCCGCCACGCCGGTGAGCCGAGCCAGCCGCGGAGACGGCGCGAGACGGCCCATATGCTCCACCGGCCGAGCTCCCCGATCACCACCCGCCCGCCCGGAGCGGTCACTCGGACGCACTCGGCGAGTGCCCCGTCCGGGTCGCTCACCAGGCAGAGCAGGGTCACCGCGATGACCACATCGAAGGCCCCGTCATCGAATGGCAGAGCGGTGGCCGATCCGACTCGAAAGTCGATGTCGAGGCCCCGTTGGACCGCTTTCGCTTCTGCCGCCCGGATCATCTCGGGTGCGATGTCGACGCCGGCGACGATGGCGCCCC
>Ga0209431_10000525_pt1 | contig 31933 bp, 32 predicted proteins | sample RifCSP13_3_FD_184021 | JGI IMG/M metagenome (GOLD analysis project Ga0209431, IMG submission 184021) | Soil microbial communities from Rifle, Colorado - Rifle CSP2_sed 13_3 (SPAdes) (version 2) | ecosystem: Environmental > Terrestrial > Deep subsurface > Rock core/Sediment | place: Rifle... | reverse complement strand
TTTACACTTGATAATTTTTTGATCTAAATTAACAAGCATTTTTGTGCGTTTCATAATTTTGTCATCTCTTTGTGTATGAAAAGGTCATGAGAAATTTATTTCATTATTACTCGTTGTATACATTAACGAGAAGACGTTTTAGTCAAGTTCTTTTCTGTTTTATGGTCATGGATATGCTACATTCCTTGCAAGATAGGAATCAAGTTCTGAAATCTTAATTCTTTCCTGACTCATAGAATCACGCATTCTAACTGTGACTGTGTTATCTTGAAGAGTTTGATGATCTACAGTAATGGCTAGTGGTGCTCCTACTTCATCTAGACGTCTATATCTCCTTCCTATTGCACCTGAATGATCTAGGAATGCATCATAATCCCTTTTAATCTCTGAAAAAATCTCCTCAGTTTTTTCTGCAAGTCCATCTTTTTTTACAAGCGACAGTACGCCAACATGAACTGGAGCAAGATAAGGCATTAGAGAAAGAACAATTCTATCGTTTTCCTTATCCTCACGTAAACTATGCTCCAATATGGTGTAAAGACTCCTATCTATACCCATAGAAAGTTCAAACACATGTGGAAGAACCTTTACGTCTTCATCTAATACTTCAAATTTTTCCTTACTTGTATTAGCATGACTTTTCAAATCATAATCCGATCTATAATTGCATGCAACAAGCTCTAGCCACCCCGTTGTAGTTTCTACTTCAAAATCAAAAGCAACAGATGCATAAAATGCTTTTTCTTTATCTCCAAGTTTTCTGAATCTGCTTCTCTTGGTATCAATACCAGTTTTTTGATAAAACTCTATTAGCAATCCTAGATAGTATGCAACAAGCTTGTTTGGTAAAATTCCTGAATCCAATGCCTCTTTACATGTCATGGTTTTGTTAGTATCGCCAACCATTATTTTGATCTCTGTATTTTCAACTTCAGAAAATTTTTCAAGGTCATTTAACCTGTTTGGGTTGCAAAAAACCTCGATTTCTGCTTGATAGAATTCTCTTAATCTGAGAAGACTTTGACGAGGAGAAATTTCATTTCTAAAACTCTTACCAATCTGTGCGATTCCTACAGGCAGCTTACCTCGCATTGTTTTAAAGAGTCTAGGGAAATCTACAAAGATAGACTGACATGTCTCTGGTCTCAGATACGCCGATTCTGTTTCTGGACCAATTCCTACTTTGAACATCATATTGAATTTGTGAGCTTTTTTGAATTTGCCTTTACATTTTGGGCAAACAATATTTCTTTCTGCAATTAGTTTATCAAACTCCGAAAGATCAGCGCTTTCAGGAATCACAATTGAGGTAATTTCTATAATTAATTTATCAGCTCTGAAAATAGATTTACACTTTTCGCATACTATAATGGGATCTGCAAAGCTTGCTAGATGCCCAGATGCTTGAAAGACAGATTGTGACATTATCTGAGAACCATCTATCTCCATCATCCTGTCTCTTCTAACAAATTCACGCCTCCACAGTTCTATGAATTTATTTTTAAAACTTACTCCAGATGGACCATATTCCCAAAAACCAGCTTGTGCATCTGCATATACTTCACAACTTGGAAAATAAAATCCCCGCTCTAATGCAAGCTGCATTATCTGATCATAATTCACTATACATCAACCAACCACTTACAGTTATGCCAATTCCTTTACTTTTTTTATGTTTCCAAAGTCGTCACGCCTAATATCTATTGGTGTTTCCAAAATAATTGGTATCTTTTTAGAATTAGCAAATTTAACAACATAACTAAGACCGACCTCTCCAATTTTACCGAGTCCTATGTGGTCATGCCTATCTAAATTACAACCAATTTCTCCCTTTGAATCATTAAGATGGACTATCTTAAGGTGATCTATTCCTATGAATTTATCAAACTGTTCTAATGTTGATTGGGTTGTTTTTTCAGTTCGTAAGTCATATCCTGCTGCAAATGCATGACATGTATCAAGACAAACACCAAATCGTTTTGCTGGTTTGAGCTGGAATAAAATGGAAGCAAGCTGCTCAAAGTCAGAACCTACACTATTTTTTTGTCCAGCAGTATTTTCTAAAAGCATCATAACATCATTTGAGGTCTCCTCTGCAGCGTTTGTGAAACGCTTAACAAGTTTTTCTATTCCTTTTTGATCACCAGCTCCTTTATGGCTTCCAAGATGAGCTACAAGATAAGGAATACCCAATTTGCTACATCTCTTCAACTCATCTATTAATGAATTCAAAGATTTTGAAAAAGGATCTTCTTCTGGAGATGAAAGATTTGGTAAATATGGCATGTGAGCAACCGTTGCAAATCGGTCAATTTTACTCGTAGATAGTTTTTCTCTAAAATTAGTTATAACATCATTTGAAAGTGGTTTTGTATTCCAACCGCGTGGGTTTCTTGTAAAAATCTGAAAAGCATTACAACCAAGAGTTAGTGCATTATCTACGGCCTTATCAATAGAGCCAGCAATAGATACATGCATCCCCACTTGCATAATGAAGGTAATTATTGGGTATAATTTAAACTCGAAGTGTTAGATAATTTTATAAAATTTTATTCATATTGATTTTTTAATTAATATCTGCAATACCTTTACATATCATATAAACAGCTGCATATTTTGGAACTGTTATTTTTTCTTTTTCATATGGACCATATTTTTTATTTTTGAGTTTAAAGGAAATTGGGCAGTTTGCTATAATCTCAACTTTTTCATCATCAAGAAGACATGCATCAGAAAATGGATCGAAATTTTCTAAATCTTTGCACATTATCTTTGAAAGACCACTCTTGCTGTTTAGAGATCCTCCCAATCTAAATATTCGATGAATATCCATGGTCACCTTAGGATCGATCTTTACTCCTATTTTTGGTCTCAAATCATCAAGCTTTGCTTGGAATACTGAATATCCTCCTGAAAGAACTTCTTGCACAATCTTTGCTTGCTTAGACTTAGAACCAAAGATCTCATTTGCAACTCTGCCACGCCAACCGCTTTCATTTAGATCAGGAAGCGTAGATTTTGAATTATTTTGTTTGTTTATGCCAAGAGTTTCTGGTATTATCCCATTAAACATTATATAATCTGCCAGATCTGCCCTCTCTCTTGAATCTAGAGTTTGATAGTAAGAATTTACTACATATACATGAAATCCTTCATTTCCAGAAAAGTAGACTTGAATCTCTTCTTTTTTGATTCCAAAATCTTTAGTTAATATTTCAAGAAGTCTCATTACCTCTTTCTTTGATTCAGACATGCAATTTTTGCATGCTACCGATATCGTTTCAAGTTTTGTAGATCCACATACAGAACAACTAATTCCTTGTTTTACAATGTTTTCACAAGAGTTACACTTGCAACAAATATGACTGGCTCTACAATCAAGTTTCAGATCTTTTGCATCAATATCAAAAATTAGCTCAGCTCCCTTCCAGTCCTTTTCTGACATGGGTAGATTTGGAAATGAGTAGTAGGCATTTGAGCAATATACATCAGAGGGAACCTGTGTCATTAGTAACAAATGTAGTTCTTTATCGTCTTTAATTGAAAGATGTCTTGTCATTCCCTCATTGAATTTTTGGTAACCAAATTCCCGTTCTGACGTTCTTGTAGGGACATGAATAAGGTCAAAATGTTTAAAATAATACTCTTTGAAGACATCATTTACTAGTTTCAAATTTTTTTCAAACATTTGTAATCCTCTTTTTTCCAAACTGAATCGGGTTTATGATTCCACCACATTCAGGAATTTCAAAACAAAGATTTTCACTTTTTATCTTGTCACACGAAGGACAAGAATATTTTGTTCCTTTCCCAGATGAGCCTGCAATATGATCAAGTTGATATCTTGTAACACGTTCATTATAGTCTGGCGCATTCTTAAACAATGGGACAATCTGATCTGTAGTTTGACCTTTTGATAATAGGTATGTAGCAAGCATAAATCTTCCAGAATGAGGCAAATTTTCTCCTCTATCAAGAACTTCAATAGCATGTTTGATACATGGTGGATAATCAGATGAAACTATAACATATTCCGAAAATTTTTTTGCAAGTAAGGATAGATCAGATACACGTTCTCTGAATGTTTCTGGAATAGATGGGATGTTAACTGCCTGAATTTTTGAATTTATGTATCCATCTAATTCTTTTCGTATGAGCCTAACGGTTTCATGTGCAGTCAAAAACACAAATCCATTTTCTACCCTCCTGTTTATCAGCTTCCACTCTTTCTCATGAAACTGAACCGCACGTTTTAGATAATCTGCTACACTGATTACAAAATCCTCCTCCTTAGTCATCACTTTTACTGAAAAAAGATCTTGCATTATTTTTAACGGCAATTCTAATTTTGTTTCATTTTTTTTCTGGAGAAGATCTCCTTGTAAATATCTTTCAGCTCTCCTTGCTTCCGAAAGAGAAAATCTTTTGATTAAAGTTGGTATACCGGCTGATTTTAACAAAACTATTGCAATTACAAAAGAAAGAATCTCAGAATCCATATTTTCAAAATCTTCAATGGTTGAACCATAGATTTGTCCTGTTGTAGCAACCACGATTCTTCCATAGGCTTTTTCCACTATTGGCTTCCAATCTGGATGACCAAGTTGTTCCAAATTAAAGCCCTTATCACGTAGATATTCGCCTGTTTCCGCAAGAAAGGGATACTTTACTAAATCTCTGATACCTAGTTGTATCATGATATCTTTTGTTCTTTTGACCTTAAATGTATACGGACCTTTGGTAAGACATTAATTTGACACAAATGAAGGTAGCGTGATTTTGTATAGCTCATCTACTGAAGATAGTCCACAATCGCCTGATGCTGGAAGGTATGTTCGTCTAGGTATTGCTGCGCTCATAGGCATAGTAATCTTTGTTGTAGTCGGTAACCAGGCCGTAGTTTTATTCATGAATGTAAATGAGTTTGACGATCTCTTTACAAAACCTTTGTTCTATTCCGTCATTTCTGCCCTAATCCTAGGATCAATCACATTAATTAGAGTCAACATAAAAAATCGCTCTTCAATAACATGGTATGCAATTCATACCGCAATAAATTTCCTAAAAAAAGGAGAAAGTAGTTCAATATCGTCTAACATTCCAAGTTTTCTAGACTACAGGATAAGCATTCCAAATTTTGTGGTCTGGCAAATAACAAAGGTGTTACTTTTTGGAGCACTTTTTAGTAATCTGATGTTTGGTTTTGCAATACTGTATTTGCTAGAAGGAAATGATCTTGGTGTAGAAAGTATCTGGGGATTATTCTCACTTCCGTTTACTACACCTCCAACAGATCCTTCCTATGCCACAGATAGAATTGTCCCAATGATTCCAGCTTTAACAATTTTGGTTCCGCCGATACTTGCAGCAATAGGTGTACGTCTAGTACTGTATGTTGGATTACATTCTATCATTAAAGTGGTTACAAACTACCTACAGGATGCATCAAAGGGCAAACCAAGATTCCTAGATTACATTGCCACAATTGAAGGAATAATTGGCATAGCAATACTGTGGGCTGGCATTAACATGTTCTTCACAGACCAGATAGATTACAACACAAGATATGCAATTGGAGGAACCCTTGCAGCAGGATTTAGTCTTATTGCATTTTATTTTGTTGACAAGTACAGATCAAGAGTAATAATTCAACCATCAAAGCGAGATATCTACATACGTGTTCTGACAATACTTGCTATTGCAGTAATCGCAGGTTCCATAATGGCTGTTAACAACAGTATTGCTGATGCAAGAAAAATTGAATATCTTGGTCCTTACAAAGCTCAACAGATAGGCATAAACCAATACCTTGGTCAACTAGATCAAATTAAGAGAAACACACATGAAGTAAAACTGGAATCTATTCCTCCAAGCAACATTAAAAATTATATACTACAAAATAAGGAAACTCTTAACAACATAAGAGTTTGGGACTGGGATGCAGCGTTTGCAAAACTAAAGCCGGAGATTGGTCTAATACCATATGTTGACTTTGAAGATAATGACATTCTAAGATTTAATGATAAGCTGTATTGGACTGCATCAATGAAGCCTATTCTCCCATCATCTGTAAGCTTAGAAAACAGATGGTATAATGAGCATCTCGTATACACACATGTTCCAAACGGATTCCTCACTCTAGAAGCAAGTAATGGTACAATAATTGACAGTAGTACGCTTTTCAAACAAAGATCTATCTACTATGGAGAAGGTGGGCTCTTCCAAGAAACTTGGTCTTCTTATCCAACAAACAGGGGAGACGCAACTGCAGAACTAAACAATGCCCTATACAATGGAAAAGGCGGTCTAGATGTAGCACCACCACTAAGCCAAATCTTTGAACCAAACTTTTTGCTTTCTTATCCAACAGAACCCATCCACGTTATGAGATTCAGAGACATTCATGATAGGATGCAAACACTATATCCATATTTCCAATATGATCTCTTTGGACAAGAAGTTGATGCTCTACCTATTACCGATGGTCAAAAAACCTACTGGCTCATTCCTCTGATAGTTGGATTTGATACACATAATATTCCCTGGACTGTTAGTAATCCATACCTTAGACTCGTTGGATATGCGTTAGTTGATGTATATGATGGTAACATATCTCTGATAAAAACAGGAGACGACTTTTTCACAAACATGTTTGTAAGTCAATACAAAGACAAATTTATCGAAACTCCTGCATGGCTTGAAAAACAAATACGATATCCTGAGGAACTATTCAACTGGAAAGTTGAGATGTATAACATATATCATGTTACAGACACTTCTACCTTCATACAAGCAAAGGAATTCTATGAAGTTCCACAAGGACTAGGTGCATATTATGTACAAGCAAAACCGCCAGGATTTGATACAAGCGCATATGTTGGATTGCTTTCTCTTGAATTACGCGGTTCAGAGGGACGAAACCTAGCAGGTTTTATGGTAGTAGAAAATGATCTGAAAAACTTGGGAAAGATGCAATTTTATGAAGTACCGCTAGATTCTGAAACCAAACTTTTAGGTCCTACGGCAGTACGTGAGGCATTGGATAGAGATCCTGACTTTGCTCAATTAAAGACATTACTAAGAAATCCAAGAATTGGAGACAACATTCTATACAGAATTGGCGATCATGATGTTTATTTCATTCCAGTATATACTGCAGGCTCTGGTGGAGTTGTTACTCAACTTGGAACAATTGCAGCTGTTGGTGCTGCATTTGATGGTGAGTATTATGTTGGAATGGGAAACACAGCTCAACAAGCCTTTGAGGCATATCTTGCCAAACTCTCCGGTGTTGCACCATCCACTAGTGGAGGATATGTAGAACTTGATAGAGATTCACGTATATTGACACTAAAATCATTATTTGAGGAACAAAATCTCGAAATTGTTAGTCCTACCTCAGTACAGATTCCATTATCATTTGAAGAAGGCAAAATTTCTTTCTTCCAAGAATCTGATCTTGAAGATACAAAAAAACTAGTTTCAAACTTCATACAGAGTTTCATAAAACCTCGAAGTGATAGGGTAATTGTTTGGGAGAAAGACAACACCATCAATTTTGGTTCCATAGTGATAATTGAAAATATACCAGAGTTACATTATGTCTCAATAGAAGTTGGATAAATTCAATTATTGAGAATATAAATAAGCTTTTGTTAATTGTACTCATTTCAAAAAAACTGTAAAAGTACATAATCTGAATTTTCTTTCAAACTATTCCAATACGTAACAACCAGTGGAATAGGTCAATATACCTCACAAACTTTATCAAAACATGCTTTTAGTAGTAGATAATGGATCTGTTTATACAAGATCATTACTAGATTTTTTAATTGAGAAAGAAATACATCATGAAACCATCACTTTTGATAAAATTGTTCCATCAAATCTCTTCAAATATTCAGCACTAATCCTCTCTGGCAGAAGAAAAAACGATCCATCAATGAATGCAGTTAATTCAAAATTAATCAAATATGCTGTTGCTGAAAAGAAACCGCTTCTTGGAATATGTTATGGTGCAGAAATTCTTGCTCTCACGCTTGGTGGTACACTTAAGAAAATGGATCAGATACACAAGGGAAATCAAGAAATCGAGATACTAAAAACAAATCCTCTTTGTAACGGGAAAATCAACGTATTTGAAAGCCATTCATATTTAATATCAAAGTTAGACACGGCTTTCACACAGATTGCCAAATCTGATGTTTGTGATTTTGAAATTATCCAATATAATAAATTAAATATCTTTGGTACACAATTTCATCCAGAGATGAGCAGTGATGGAAAACTTCTATTAGAGAAATTTGTCTTAATTTGATGGTTTTAATATCTAGCGGTTAATATCATACTTCTTGGAGTCAGAACACATGCTTTTTCTACCAGTAGTAGAAGAAGATGAAGAAAACATTTGCCTACCGCTTGTAATCACAGTTGTTTCCAAATACTGGGGAGTTGATTTGCCATTTTCAGAAGCAAAAGAGATCTCCAAAAAATATCCAAACATGAAAGGAAGCATAATGATCGAAGGAATCGAGCTTGCAGAAAGACACGGCTTGACAAGTTTGATTCTAAGTTCTTCCATTGGAGAATTGAAAAAAATAATTGATTCAGGAATTCCTCCAATTGTCATTCTTCCCGGTATACAGGATACTGTACAACATGCCTCAGTTATTTCTGGATATGATGAGACAGAAAGTACAATAATCCATTATTTCCCTAAACCTGATACAATAGGAGTTATTCCAGAAAAAAAATTTGATCAACAGTGGTCAGAAGATGGAAGATTAATGCTTCTAATTGCACCTTCTGACATCCTTTCCAAATTACATCCTGAAAACATAAAACTAGAAAAATCAAATAGGTATTGTTTTATTTCTGAAAAATTGCGTTTACAGAAAAAACTTGGTGATGTAGTGAATACATTAAAAAAAGCCCTTGAGATAGATCAAACGAATTCTACAGCATTCTGTCTTCTTGGCGGAATGTTAAATGATCAAAACTCTCCAGAGGCAATAAAATACTATCAAAAAAGCATAGAATGCAACAAATCGTGTTATCTCGCGTACCGCGGCCTTGGCAACTACTATCTAAAAATGAAAGATTATCAAAATGCAGAAAACTTCTACACAAAAGCAATCGAAATAAACCCAAACCGGTTTGGTCCAATTTACAAAAATCGTGGTTTGGTAAGATTAGAACAAGACAAAAAAAATGAAGCCAAAGAAGATTTTTTAACTTATTTGAATCAAATGCCTAATGCAGCAGACAAAGTTAACATACTAGAAGCAATAAAAGAGCTGTAATTTTCTATAGAAAGGTTTTACAACACTTTAGTGAATAATAATTTATGGATTGCATTTTTTGTAATATAGTAGAAGGAAAGATCCCTGCACGAAAAATAATGGAAACGGAAAAATCCTTAGCATTTCTGGATGTCTTTCCTTTAACAAAAGGTCATACCCTAGTCATTCCAAAAAATCATTATTCAAAGATTCAAGAAATGAGTAACGATGATAATATAGATTTATTTGAATCAGTGAGAGTTCTTACAAACAAGATCGAATTATTGTTTTCCTCTTCGCTTATAGCTATTCATAACGGAAAAGAAAGTGGACAAGAAGTACCTCATGTGCATGTACATATTATACCACGAACTATTGATGACGGTGCTGGCTCAGTTCATAGCATGTTTAGAAAAAGACCTCATTTTACAAATGATGAACTTGATCAAATTGCAGAAAAACTCAATAAAAAAATTGAATCTTAAAAAATTCTTGATAATTAAATGCGGAGTGCGGGATTTGAACCCGCGGCCTTCAGCTTGGGAAGCTGACGTCGTGCCGGGCTGGACTAACTCCGCATAATCCAAACTTTGGATCTAACAATATATAGCCTAATTACTAAAAGGATCCATGGATGCAAAATGCCCACAATGTGAAAAAACTGCAACACTTGATGACGATATTACAACTGTTAAATGTGCTGATTGTGGATTTGAAGCAAAATATGATGATTATCTAGAAATCATGAAAGAGAAAGTTGGTGAGTTAGTAACAAATTTTAATCCTGACAGATCCGGATTTTAAATTACCAAAAACTTCCTTTATCTGAACAATCAAGATGTGAACCACAGTTTGTACAAATCATATGGCATGATTGCATCGAGACCATTGGCTTTTCGCATTTGGGACACTTGATTTCTTCCATGATTTTATTTTGTAGGTAATTATTTTAAAAGATTTAGGTACAAAGATTAATTAATAGTCTTTAGACTTTTTCAAAATGCTTGGCCATATTCAAGATTACAATATCTGACAAAAAAGGTAAGTCAATAACAAGAGAACTAAAAGAAAAGGATGCAAACCCACTGTTAGGCCTCCAAATAGGGAATGAAGTCGATGCAGCTATAGTTGGACAACCAGGAAAGATGCGAATAACAGGTGGAAGTGACAAGTCTGGTGTTCCCCTGAGAGCTGATATACATGGAGGGGCACGAAAATACATCCTGCTTTCAAAAGGAGTTGGTCTACAAGATGCAGAAAAAGGACAACGCTTTAGAAAACTCATTCGTGGAAATTTGATCACAGAAGAGATCTATCAGATAAATTGTGTACTGGATGGTGAACTGAAAATTGATGAAACTGCAAAAGTAGCTCCTGAAGAAAAACCATCTGAAAAGCCAAAAAAGGACACTGGTAAATCTTAGGCTGGTTTCAGAAATTTCAGGATGATGTTAAGTTAGTGTGTTAAAGTGTTAAGTTAGGTTTTCATCCAAAAAATAAAAGATTGGACTTATGCATCCCGTACAAAAGTCCAGTACGCTCCTTTTTTACATGATTTGATTGGAGGAAATGTTTCGCCTTTTGAAAGAGGAATCTCTCTTTCCTCAGACGTCGGATGACATCCCCTACTTGCATCTGTATGTCCTGCAAAACGATAGATTCCTGATCTCTCACATACTTCACCAGTTTTAGGCATTATTGTATTATAAAATGAGATTGATATTTAGTCAACCTACTAAATGCGAAAATATTTGCATTTTTTGACAGACTGTTTTATAGCCATATCCAACAAACAATTTCATAGTGAATCACAAATATGTACTGATTGCTATGCTAGTGCTGCTCTTTGGTGTTACATTTTCTGCACATGCAGAATATTTACCCGTGGGAAAGATAGATGTCATGGATAGACTTGATATTATAGATAATGTTGTGATTACAAAGCGATCAAATACGTCTGTACCATGAGTTGATGAACCAAGTTGTTTGACGCTACCGAGGATCAAATAAGAAAAGCGCTAGTCTCCTTAGCCGTAGAAAATATACTGCTTGAGATGGGAAAGCCAGTGTTAGAAAAAGTTACTAGTAAACTTTTTGTGAAATATCATTGTTACATACCTGACTGCTATGAGAAACCAGAATGTCTGAAAAAAGTGCTAAAGGATCTCTTTGGCAGCTCGCATACGGTAATTGTAGAAAAGATCCAAAATCGTCTACAGGAATTTTCTAAACAAAAATCAATAAATAAATTTCTTAAGGTAATTAGCCACTGAGCACATACAACTTATCACCATAGAAACCTCACAGAATTACCAGAGCCACAAGGAGAATTATCACCCCTTAACTTGACAGTTTTAAAAATAGCACTACGAAGATCTAACTTTCTAAACAAGATCGTGACTTTTTAAACAAACGGATAGGTTCTTAAACAGAAATATTATCTATCCGCAAAAAATTTCTTTATTCATATCATGACAACAATATTTGGATAAACTGGTATAACTATCACCCAAAAGGTATCTATGAAATACAATTACTTTAGCGGTTTAAAATGTTGGCAGATCTTTTGCCTTTCTTCCTCTTTACATTTATTACATTCAGAGAAAATTGATTCAAAAGATGCCCTCATTCTCCCTTGTGGATTATCAAAAGGGTTTTTCATGTGTGCCCCGCCTAGATGGTTACAGTTAGCGCATAATTGAGTAATTAATTTAGTCCATTCATTAATTTCACCCATACCACAATTATCAAATTCAGTAAAGAAAAAGTTTTGTGAGTTTGGAATTATCAACCGATAGGTAATACTCCCAAATCAATCGACAAGATAACCGAACCAGAAATGGTGTACCACATGTAGAACTCAAGTGGCTCGATATTTGACAGGTCTAAATCTATCTGCATAATTGAGAAATCAATGACGATAAAGGTAATTACATTCTTTGTTTGATATGATCATACTTGGAAGAATCTGACAAAATTTGGGCGTCCATCATATCCCTTATTGTTGGTGCTGGAGCATTAGCATCTATTTTCATTAATCTTAGTATCGCAGGTCCGATTATAGGTTTGGTTGCTGGTTCAGTAGTAACATATTTTGTTCAAAACAGAACACAAAGAAGATCATGGAAACGAGATTTTATAATAAAAAATATTGAAACGATTTATGGACCACTATACAACGCTTGTTTAAAAATAGAACAACATTTGCTCCAAATAGACAATATAAGATCATATTCAAATATTCCAACAGATGAGTGGGAACAAATACAAAATTCCTATACTTACCATATGATAGATGATGAGGAATTAAGAAAAGAAATAGAAAATTTCTATGTAATTGTCCAATTATTTAATGAACTCTGTCATTATTCTAGGAAACGTTCTTACGAAATATTAACAACAAGAGCCTCAGAATTTTACCATCTAAACGTTAAAAATATTCATTATTCTTACCTAACTGAGACTAGTGGATCATCTTCAGCAAATATTTCTGATTGTATATTATTCAAAATCCATCCTAAGGATGCAAACGATTCCAAAATAGGTAGGATTGTGATAACAATAGAACATCAAGTAAATAATACAATTCCACGAGCAACTTTTGATTCAATTGAAGAGATCAAAAAGTTTGATGACTTGTGGAAACAAATGGTTGATGATGTAAATCAAGACATGAAACTCCAACAGTTAGAATCTTTGAAACTGCAAATACATACAAAAAACTCAAAAATCCAACAAAAATTAGTAAAAAAAATCAGTGAAAGACATAACCTATAAATCAATACATCAACACTTTCAGAAAACTACCTAGGTCTTTCATAACTACAAAAACTAGATTAGTTAGTTACCTTTTTTGCATAATATTGCCAAAAACTGATGACAGAAGCCAAACATTTTCCTGCATGAAGTGTGGTGTGCCATATACAGTATATCCGCCTCAAACTGGATATGAGATTGCAAAATTAGAACCATGTACTGAGGGTTGTAATAAGGAAATGAATATGATATGTAAAAATTGTAGTAATCATATCAAAATTTACTGGTGCACTGGTCATTATCATGTTGTAAGTACAGGTGGAAGTTTCGAAGTAGAATAAACCCTCTTTCCACAATCACATCTAAACAGATTTCCTAATACTGGATCTGTTGATACCAATTTCATAGTCATGTTAATCACTGCATGAATGTTTGACATTGGCACACACGACCATCAGATAGAATGCTACAACATCTACCATTGTTTGGGTGATCTTTCCTGTAATGATAGCAACTAGTATTGTTGCATATATCATATGCACTCATTTGTTAGGCAGACAATATTCAAGCATTTAATGTCAGCGATCTACAAATCGACAAAAATTATGGAAATCATATGTTCACACTCAGATAATGAAAATTCTAAGATTTTTTTGGTGGATTAGATTAGGCGGGTTTTGTGTTAAGTTGGGTGATTGTTAGTTTTGCCCCATGAAACACTTAACCAATTCATATCACTTTGTCACAGTAACCTTTCCCATTGGTTTTAAAACTTCTATGATATCTTCCTTTGTAATTCTAGATCCCGTAACAACTGCGGAATAAAAAACAATTCCCGCAGCAGTTTTTCGAGGATCTTGGTCAGAGAGTCTAAACTCCACTCGCATATCTTTGTAAATTTTCATCGCTATTTCTTTGGTTTCATCAGTACAATACAATGAAAGTTTTCTGAAAAGTAATTCAATATATCCTAGCACACGGTCTGAATGGCATTTACTCTCTTCCCTGATTTTGGCAATCTCAGGATTAATTTTTGCGATGTTCTCTAGTTTTCTAAACATTACTGTATTAAATCACATTGCAAAATACGCTTTAAAAAGTAATTTAAAACACAACAATTGACCTATTGCTAATGACTACTGTTAATTTTACTGATGTCTATTATAATCGCAAAGAGTATTACAAAAATAGTAAATAATAGTGGAATATAGAATTAGCATGTGCATGGGTTGCAGAATTTCCCTTAATTCAAAATTGAGTATATTTGAGTTGAAGATAAACAAAACCGATCAGTTTTTAGCTCCGAGTGTTGTAAATAAAGTGATAACATAATGGGATTACTCGAAGATGTTGGTGCATGGACAAGTATAATTGGTGCAATGTTGGGAGTAGTTGCAATTATTATTACAATTCTAATTTATAAAAAAGTACAAAATATCGAAAACAATAGACGAAGTGAACAGAAACAACATTTCAAGAAACTAATAATCAATAATCTTGAAGAAGTTCTAAATTTATACAAATCTGTCATTGTATTATCCTCTAGAGGATCCTATGCACCTGAGGAAATAGACGAAAAAACACAGCAACTTTATAATTTCTTCAAGAAGAATCAAGAGAATATCTTAAGTTTGATCAGGGATACAAAATTTTACGCCTCTATGTTAAGTGTTGTTGATACTCCTACAAATGATATGGATAAGGTTCTAGAAAAAATAAGATGGTTAACAGGAGAATTTTATATCATGGAATACTCTATTGAGAGAAATAAAAGGCATTGGGTAAGCAAGGAACAGGAACTTCAAAACAATAAGGATTTCATTGAAAAGACTCTATCTTCTCTAAATAAGCCTTAGCGATTTCTTTACATTCAGTTTCTTCTTGCTGATAATTGTCTTCTTTTATTATTGGCAGAATCAATTTAATCCAAAAAGAGTCTAAATGTTCTTTTGGTATGCCATGAGAAAATCTGAATGAAAAATCAGAATATATTGTAACAGTAATTGGTGTGTTATTTGATGGACTTAATATTCCCGCACAAGTGTAGATGTACATTTCTGGTTGCCAATATGTACATAATTCATACAAATAACAAAACTTTTCATCCTTAAATGCTGAAGTATTATCCCTACGGTAGAAACCCTCGCCACCACGAAGGTCTCTGTTTTCCGCAAGTTTTTGGAAATGTGGATCATATAAAATATTTTTTTTACTTTGACCTTCCATTGCCTTGACAATTTTCTTGATAACGTGTTTGTTAATAACATCACTAAAACCATCATACCCAACGAAATATTTTTCTGGTTCTTGGTCTGGATCACTATGATCAACATTGTGAATTTCTTTTTCTAATCCATCTTTAACAAAACTCATTATGGATCTAGATCCGTGTAGTACCAAAACACTGGGATTTTCACAAATTATGAAATCAAATGGTTTTGGTTTAAAGTAATGTTTACCTGTATGACTATCATATTCCTGCTTTTGATACTCAATTCTTCCAAATAGACCTAGATCTTCAACAAGGGTCACTTTGATAGAACTTTTTACTGGTACTAATCTACCTGTATCTCCATGTCTTTCCTCTCTTTCAAGATATCGTTTATTCAAAAATATGTTTTGTATTGATTGCAAAGGAACTGGATCAAGATATTTAAAAAATTTCGTTCCTCTATGCGTGCGTGGCTTGTCTGTCAATGGTGTTAGGTTCAAAATCTAATATTTAACGGGATCCATAATTCAATCAGCAAATAATATGAAGATTACATTTTTGATGCTAATTTAATTAAATTTTTAATCTTATTCTCTCCTAAATCTAATTCAATTCCTGCCTGTTGTTTTTGTTGGTAGATTACCAAGGTAGATAATATGATCCCTTATGTCCTTCTGGGCAAATAGCATTATCTGCCTCAGTAGTTTTGAGTACTTGCCCTTTAAGAAGTTCAATAAAATATTTTAGTCATTTTGGATTGATTGTCCCAAGGATTTCACTTAATTCCATGCCGATGTTTTCTTGCAAATCCTTTGTGATGGTTCTTATTTTGTCACTTGATGTCTCTATGTTAGTACATTCTGCCTTTATGGAACTTAATTCTGCTAATTTTCGTTGTATCCTTTCAATTCTATTTTGAATAAATTCAACGTTTACTTTGCTATCCTTTAGACTTTGTAACATTACTCGTGTTCTAGCCCACTTGTATGCTATCAACAACAACTCATAATGTAATGTTTCTTCTCGTTCAGTTGTAGATAACGCACATACTAACATGTTATTTTCGTATTCCTGAAACCATCCAACACCCTTTGGTAAGGATTCCACATATTTGATTACCAATATGCCATAAGACGCATCCCTGTTCTGCATAGAACGCCTAAGAGTTTCTTGGATCTCAGGAGTTGATTTAAGGTTAGATTTATCCTTCGCTTCAAAAACAATTTTTCTACCATTTTCGGCTAAGGTAACAACAAAATCTCCTTTCTTGCAATCTGTTAGTTTGCCTTCCATCTTTGTTGTATTTTCTAGTGTGTCACTGTAATGATGAGCAACTTCACCGATTAAATTTTCACATATTTCTTCAAAATCTTTACCCTTTAGAGGTGTCCTTTTTTTGATATCTTCTTCTGCTTTTTTGATACCCATTTGCTTCTTTAATTCAAAGAGTTCATTTCTAAAATCACTACGTAAATTGTAAAGTGGTGTGCCTTCCTTATTTGGATCAAACAACTCTTTTATGATTTTTCCATTTTCGCCAAAATGTTGATTTATTATTTCACTGAATTTTCCTTTTTCTCCAAATATTTCCTCATATTTTTTGTCCATTTCTTTTACAGCTGAATCTAATGTGCCAGTGAAATCATGATTCAGGTTCTGAAATTCTTTTTCAATATAATCAATTTTTTCTGTTAAACCGACAGTTTTAACGGCAACCACACCAACCTTCAGAGCATTCTCAAATCTCTCTACTTGCTCTTCTGGCATCATATCTTGGAAATAACTGACAATATCTTTGTCATTGGTTTCAAATTCTTTTACAATGAGTTTGTCCCTTTCGACTATTATTTTTCCTTTCTGACCTACTAATGAAGTTGTCATTTTAGAGTATAATTCCTATTCCTGCACGGATGATAAAATGATGTATGTATTGTAATTAAACAACAGTCCTCCATCACTTTTCATTAGCCTCCTTTGTCTCGTTGCTATGAATTGGTTTTAGCCAACAACTATCTTTTTCATTTGATAACCAACTAAATCCATTCAATCTTAGAATGTCGTTTATCTCTCTCCAAGTTTGTTTTTCAATCCATGTTTTTTGGATTACTCTTATGCAGTCCTTTTCATTTACAATGTTAACCTTCTCCAATCGTCTTCCTAGTTGGGTAGCAAAGTTATAAGGTGTTGAAGACTTGACTATCAGATCCTTAATCTTGTTTTTACCAAGATTGAGATCAATTCCTGATGCCTCCGCTGGTGTAATTTTGTTTGGCAGTCCTGTATGAGGTCTGCAAAAATTATGATATATTCTATAGGCATCGGCAAATTCCTGTGCTGATTTGTCATTACCCAAACCACGCTTTGATTTGATAACTGACCTTACTTCATTATGATATCTCTCAATGGATCTATTTGCAAAACCTTCAGAGAGTGATTTTGTTTTTATATGTGCAGTTTTTCTACAATCAAATTCTTTTTTGAATGCTTTTTCATAGGATCTCAGTGCATCGGTAATTACATAATTTGGTGATGATTTGGTCTTCTCCTTTCCATCTGAAAATATTGCTTCTGCATCTCTAGATTCTCTCCTCTTTGATATTACTGAAGATATAACAAACCTTGTTTTTGGGTCTATTATTGACCACATCCAATCATAGAGTCCTGCTCCCATTGGTCTGGTGTTCTTTACGTTAATTGCCATTTCATCTACTGACCAAACATTGCTGGTTTCAGGTATGAGATCATCGACATATCCCTTCATAATCTGCGTATATTTTTTGAACCAAAACCTTACAGAGACGTGGCTAATTTTGACTTGATGTGCTAATGAGATATGGTCAGCAGCATTACGATATGACAAGCCTGAAAAAACTAGATTAAGCGCTTCTATGACTATTCTTGGATCAGAGTTTACTTTTGCAAATCCATGCTCCGTAAATGCAAACCTGTATTTGCATTGTTTACATCGATATTTCTGCCTCTTTATTCCGCTTTTTAATATTCTATACCCGTGTCGAGTCATAGTAGTAGAGAAACATTTGGGACAGACTTTTGTTCCTCTAATCTGTTCTATCTTCTCTTCGCTTTCTATCATTCTACATAATGTTTTGCAAGCCAAGATGTGTTTACATTGTTCAGTATTACCTCGGCTCAACCCTAGCATAAAGTGAGGGCATTGACAAGTCCACACATCTGCATCTGAAAGTTTTGTAACACGGTAGGATTTGTGTTTAGATTGTGACTTTACTGCATAACAATTCTTACTTATGATATTAATTGAATAATTTTTTATAATTTTGTGTAGCCCTGTTGGATTGCTAATGTTATTTATACTCATTGTTATCATATCCGTGCGGATAAATATTAACTTTTGGTATCCGTGCGGTTTAAATTCTATTATTCGATAGTTAATTTGTGCCTAAATGGAGAAAGAATGCTAAAGAGTTTGAGGTTAAAGTAGACTATGATGAGGAAAAAGGAAGCCGTATTAGAGTACCAAAACCGTTACTTGGTAAAATGGGAAATCCTGACAAAATCAAGTTTGTTATTAAGAAAAACAAGATAGAATTAGAACCCAGTAATGATTGAAATAACATTAAAAACCTAAAATTGATTTTACTATCTGTAATTTTGATTTACTAAATGCTATCTTTGCGAACTCTTTTGTTTTTTGTGGTGGGAGTTCATCAATTATAGTTTGTACAAATTCAGGAAGATAATCTTTTTCCTTTCCTTTTTTTACATCTTCATATGTTTTATTAAAAAATTCCTCTAATCCATAACTAACTAATCCATTTTTATTTAATAAATAACCATTAATTTTACCACCAACAGTTATTCTATTCTGAGTAGTGTATCTCATTACAAAATATAGAATCTGAGATACTAATTTCGCAGAAAGATCTTCCCATTTAAGTTCCATCCGATTTAAAAACGAGTTAACAACTTTTCCTAACAAAAGAGATACTTCAATATTACCATCACCAATAGTCAAAAATAATTCAGAATGTGGTCTTTCAATTAGATCATAATTATAGATATGATACTCTATATTTTCATTTTTTGTTAGTCTAACAACAACAATTCCAAAGAATGGATATGATATTCTTCTTTCTTTTATCTCATTTTCAGGATCTTTTCCCTGTGCTTTTATCTCATCAAAAAAATCTTTCATTTGTTTTAAGCGACTTTCTGCTAGTAATTCACGAATGGTTTCTTGTGTTAAATTTTCTCCAGTTATTGAAAATTTTTTTCTTAATAATTCAATTGTTTCTTCAAACCAGTCTCTTCTGTTTGCTAATAATAATGCGATATTTTGATTTTTTGTATCTAAAATACAGAACAATTTTCCCTCTATGATACTATAATCATCTTCATTAGAGAAAAGGGTGTCAGATTGAATTATTATTCCGTCTCTACATTTTACTGCCATTATTAACGTCGTATCTTTTGACTGAACTGATTTCCATATATGTAAATCTCTTTTGAACCGTTCTTGGAAGGGCGATATTCGATACACCTTTCGTAGTGGTTGATATGTCTTCAACCATATTTTCTGTGTTGACTACAATCTCCAAAAACTAGTGGTTGTATAACGTATAACCATACGTCAACATTATGTCCTGATGGGTAACAAGAAATCCCATCAACGTAACACAACCATCTTAAAGAATCTTTTCGAAAGATCTGACATCCTAACTTACCACTTGAACACACTAAATTAACATCAGGTGGAAATTCCTGAAACTCACCTAAGATTGAACAGTGTCCAAAAAAGGCATAAGTTAACATAGTCGATTTTGAAAAGCTGAACATTGCATTGGCGTGAAACTCTTCCAGATTGGTATATAAAAAAATATGGACATCAACCATGTGTTAACATTGGTACTGCTGGACATGTTGATCATGGTAAAACAACGCTAATCCAAGCTCTTACTGGAGTATGGACTAGTGCTCATAGTGAAGAACTAAAACGAGGGATCACAATCCGAGTAGGATATGCTGATGCGGCATTTTACAAATGTAAAAATTGCGAACCACCACTTGGATATTCTGTTACGCCGAAATGTAACAATTGTGGAAAAGAAAGCGATCTATCAAGAGTTGTAAGTTTTGTAGATAGTCCTGGACATGAAAGTCTCATGGCAAACATGCTTTCAGGTTCTGCTTTAATTGATGGAGCTATGCTTGTAATTGCAGCAAATGAAAAGGTGCCACAACCACAAACCAAGGAGCATCTACTTGCACTACAAACGCTGGGAATACAACAAATTGTACTAGTACAAAACAAAGCAGATCTTGTCTCATATGAGGATGCTATGACAAATCATGATGATATTATCAAATTTGTTAAGGGTACAAATGCTGCCAAGGCACCGATAATACCAATTTCTGCCCAATCAAAACTAAACATAGACGCATTAATTGGAGCAATTGAATCCACCATTGAAACGCCAAAACGCGAGGAATCAAAAAATACAGTAATGCATGTACTTCGTTCGTTTGATGTAAACAAACCTGGTACTAAAATTAAGAACATTAAGGGAGGTGTAATAGGAGGAAGCATTATTCAAGGTTCTTTAAAACTGGGTGATGAAATTGAGATTAAACCAGGTCTTGCCAACGAAAAAAATAATAAATATGAATCAATCAGAACACAAATCGCTTCACTTGGAACAGGTGCAGGTCTTGTCGATGAAGTAAAACCTGGAGGTCTTGTTGCAATCGGAACAAAACTTGATCCCTCGATGACAAGAAGTGATTCATTGATTGGCTCTGTAATAGGAAAACCAGACACCCTACCAGAAAATTCGACAAGTGCAAAACTCGAAGTAAATCTATTTGACACTGCAGTCGGCTCAGCAGACGAGATAAAAGTTTCATCTATACAAGTTGGCGAATCGCTAAGACTAAGCATAGGAACGGCACCAATCCTCTCAAAAGTTACCAGTGTTAGAGGAGAAAAGATCGAAGTACAGTTCAAAAGACCTGTCTGTCTCTTTGAAAAGGGTAAGGTTGCATTAAGCAGAAGGTTAGCAGAAAGATGGAGATTGATCGGCGCGGGTGTTGTGGTTGGTTAAGGTCGTCTGTGACACAAGTTTTTTGATGCTTCTTGCATCCAAAAATATCAAAAATACTTCAAATCTTGAAACAGAGATTGGGGCGATTGAGTTTTTAGTTCCTGATTTGGTCATAAAAGAACTTGAACAAATATCGCATGGGAATACAATAAAAAAAAAACTTCCGCATCTAATGCTTTACAATTAATTAAAGATTTTAAAAAAATTAACATATCAGGAAAATCAGTAGACGAAGCATTGATTTCACATATAAAAATCCATAAAGGAATAATAGCAACTATTGATTATGAACTCAAACAAAGAATAAAAAAATCCGGCGGGTCAGTTCTTTCTCTAGCAAACGATAGAATTGTTCTAGAATCTTAGTAAAATTTAACTTGATCATAAATTAATTCTTGGTTATGTTTGAATACCATGGAATCAAAATAAGATGGTACGGTCATGATACATTCACACTAGAAAAAGAAATAACAATTTGTATTGATCCATACCAACTATCTAAAACTATACAAGCTGATCTTGTATTAATTTCACACAATCATTTTGATCACTTGAGTCTGGAAGATCTAAAAAAAGTCTCCTCTAAAAATACAATAATTGTTGCTGCAAATGAATGCATATCTCAAATTTCAAATATATCATTAAAAGAAAAGATAGGAATTTCACCAGGAGAGGAAAAAACAATAAAAAATGTTATAGTAAAAGCAATACCAGCATATAACATAGATAAGATAAATCCAGATACAAAAAAACCATTTCATCCAAAAGAAGACAAGAAGATCGGTTTCATTATTACAATACAAGGAACATCATTTTATCATACAGGTGATTCGGATCTTATTCCAGAAATGACTGATCTCAAACCTGATGTTTTACTTATTCCTGTTAGTGGTACCTATGTGATGACAGCAAAAGAAGCTGCAACCGCAATTGAGAAAATCAAACCAAAAATTGCAATTCCTATGCATTATGGTACCATAGTAGGCAGTGAGGATGATGCAAAAGAATTCAAAGATATGATAAAATCATGCAAAGTACAAATTCTCACAAAAGAGTAATAAGTCTAAAAAATTCCACACAAATTGATTGATTTCTAATAAGATATTTACTTTTGGTAAATTTGAATTTCAAAGGCACCATTTACTGATTATAGGAATACTTGCCATTTCATTTTCTATATCTGCAATGATTAGATCACAAGCTGCTGATTATGGCTTTGAACTTAACGAGTTTGATCCTTTTTTCAATTATCGAGCAACCCAATATCTTGTTGATAATTGTATAGACGCATATGTAAACTGGCATGATGATATGAGCTGGTATCCACAAGGAAGAGATGTATTTGTAACATCCCAAGTTCCATTGCATTTTACAGCGGCATTTTTGTATCAAATTTTTGGTGGAGGTTCAAGCCTCTATGATTTTACTATAATATTTCCTGTCGTTTTTGGCTCGCTTACCGCGATAGTTATCTTTGCATTAGTAAGAATTATTGGCGGTACAACCGCAGGCCTTTTTGCGTCACTATTCTTTGCACTATCACCAGCTATAATCATTAGAGGCACATTAGGTTGGTTCAAATCAGAACCACTTGGACTCTTTTATGGGCTTTTAGCTCTTTACCTATTTCTTAGTGGATTAAAATCAGAAAATCACAAAGTGGCTTTTGGAAAGTTAATTGGCGGTGGATTGTTTTTAGCAATCGGTTTTGCTTCTTGGGGAGGAATACAGTTTTTCCTTATGCCTGTAGGATTGTTTATTGTAGCACTTCCATTCTTTAGAAAAGATCACAAATTCCTCCTTTGGGCAATACCAACCTTTGTAATAACTACGGTTCTTACCTCATCTTTATTTGCAAGACCAGGAATTAGTTTTCTAACTGGCATTGGGGGATTTGCTCTAATTGGACCAACTATATTTCTAGTTGTTCTAACATTTATTAGAAAATTCAGTAAACAAGGAAATGTAATAAGAAATAGTTTAGCATTTTTAGGAGCATCTATTTTAGCTGGTTTTGGAATAATCTCATCTAACATTCTTTCATTACCAAGCTTTCGTTATCTTAATGCAATAAATCCATTTTTAACTACAAAAGATCCCCTTGTAGACTCTGTTGCAGAACATGCAACACCAACACTTACTCAAAATTTTTTCTTTTTATCTGTGTTATTATTATTTGCCGGTATAGGTGTTTGGTTAATTTTTAGAAAAGAAGTATCTAATGATAATATTTCATCGTCAATTAAAATCAAAAATGAAATGTCCATATTTGCATTGATCATAGGACTCATTGGAGTTTATGCAGGTGCAACCTTTGCAAGATTAGAGCTTTTCACATCCCTATCAGTTATCATTCTCTCATCGATTGGGTTATCTGTTATCACATCAGAAATACTGAAAAAAGATATTGTACAAAACAAAAAATCCATTAATGCAAAAGGAAGACTCACTAAAATCTCATATATTGCCGCTATAATCATTTTACTTTTATCTCCTACTGTCTTTCCAACTGATACTAATTGGATTTCTGCAACCAAAGCACCGCCAACCATCCTTAATGGTGGCTCTAACTTCAACATCGCAACAGATGATTGGCCTACATCCATGGAATGGATTAAAATCAATACGCCCAAAGACGCTGTGATTGCCTCATGGTGGGATTACGGATACTGGATAACTACGCTTGGTGAAAGAACATCGCTTGCAGATAATGCCACTATATCCACAGATAGAATAGTCACAATAGCAAAAATGTTTCTTAGTAGTCCTGACAAAGGATGGGAAATTCTCCAACAATTAGATGCTGATTATGTTCTGGTGTATGTAGTTGGGCAAAAGTTTGTTTCAAATGATCAAGAATTTTACATACTTGGGGGAGGCGGTGACGAAAGTAAAAAACAATGGTTTATGCGTATTGCAGGCGAAGACCAATCACTATTACTTCAAAATGATGGATTTACACCAACAAATTACTTTTGGGAAAATACGCTCTTAGGAAAAATGTTTCCATTTACACCTGTAGCATATGTTGATCTTAATACAAACCAACAATTACAAAACTATGAATCTGGTTTCACTGCATTATATGATAAAACAATCAAATATGAAAATAATAATGATCCTTTACAACTAGTTTATTCATCACCAACTTTTAATAGAAATGATAGTGGCGTTTTTTCTGGAGTTTTGATATATCAAGTCAATCAAAACTATGTTAAGCCAGAATCATCTATAGAAAAGACAAACTCAGAAGTTAAACCGTTAGGAGAAGTAGCAATTCTATCTACTTCTTTTGGTGATATTGTAATCGATTTCAATGAGGATGTTGCACCTAAAACCGTGGAAAATTTCAAAAAACTTACACAATCTGGATTCTATGATGAAACTCTATTCCATAGAATAATGCCAGGTTTTGTTATTCAGGCAGGGGATCCAAACACAATTTCAGGACAACGAGATACATGGGGAATGGGAGATCCAGGATATAACATTCCTCCTGAATTCAGTGATCTCAAACATAAAAAATATGTTGTTTCCATGGCTCGTGGCACTGATATTAACAGTGCCGGTTCTCAATTCTTTATAATGCTTGGAGATGCCTCATGGTTAGATAATCAGTACACAATATTTGGTGAAGTGATATCAGGTAAAGAAATTGTCGATAAAATAGCTTCTTTAGAAACCAACTCAGATGATCAGCCACTTGATGTTGAAGCTGCACGCATAAAGAAAGCCTCTATTCAAACAATAAAATAAATTCAAGAAAAATATATATAAATTTTCTAAATATTTTAAAAATTTTACTTGTAACGATCAGAAACACGATATCTGGCGTATTTATCATCCGGTGAATATTTTCCAGGATGAACTGTCACAGTTTTATTTCCACATTTAGGACAAGCATCTTTTAGTGTATATTTTTTACAATCAGTGCACTTGCGCATCTGAAATCTCATATTATCCCTCGCGAGTCTTCTTTGATTCTTCCCTAGTAAATTTGAAAGTACCACCTTTCTTTTCAATTGAATCTTGAATTGTTGAAAGTACTGGTTTGAGTACCCTTTCGGCTGTCTTAAAATTCTGAGCAGAAATAGTTAATCTGTATTTTGGGGCTCCTATGTAATTAATTTCCATAGTAGCATCTTTGTTTTCTATAATATCAAGAAGTGATTTCTTTATAATCTCTATTCCGTCAGGTTTTGTACATGTAATCTCCAATACGCCACGTATTTCTACATGTGGAACTTGAATCTTTGAGCTAATCTCTTCTATCGCAGAAATCACTTTTTTGGATAGATTCAGTCCATCTAAGACTGTTATTCCTTTTGATACTATTTCTGCGAATGCATCATAAACTGAATTGAACTTGTTAACCAAAACTTCATCTAACTTATCTACTTCTGTCTGAGAAAGTCCAGCTTTTGACTTCAAACCGTCAATAAGGGTCTGTTCTTTTTCATTTCGCTTTAGTTCTAAAAGTTTCTTTTTCTTTTGATCAGCCGAAACTTGTTTTAATGATAAATCTATCTCAGATCTAGCAGTGTTTACTCTTTTTACTAGAAGTATTTTTTTTTCTCCAACCTTGACAAATTTTTCTACACTTCTAATCCATCCTGTAGCAATTTCTGATATGTGTAAAAATCCCTGAATGTTGTTGAATTCATCAAGGTTAACATATGCTCCTTGATCCACTATCCTTGTAACAGTAGCGACAACAATTTCGCCTACTTCTGGAAGTTCATGGATCTCAGTAGTCATAATTCTTCAGATTTTTGCTACGTAATTTAATGTTGCTGATTAAAAATCGATACCTTTCTTGGCCTTGACACCAGATTTGAAGGGATGTTTTATCTCTTTCATCTCAGTAACAAGATCCGCAATTTCTATTATTTCCTTTTTTACATGATTCCCAGTAAGAACTAGATTTAGTTTTTGAGGTTTGCTTTTTATTAAATCTAATACATCTTCTATTTTTATCAATCCCAGATTAATTGCATAATTTATTTCGTCAAGTATTATGATATCGTATTTTTCTGATCTAATCTTTTCTTTGCTTAAACGAAGAGCTTCCTGCGCAATTTTTTCATGTTCTTCGTAAGGACTTTTGTCATCAATAATTCCAACAAAACCCTTGCCAACAGCCGTCAGTTCAAATTCTGGCTCTAATCTCTTTGATGATGTCATTTCACCATAGTGCCATGAACCTTTGATGAATTGTATCATACAAATTTTGTAGTTATATCCTACGGCACGTAATGCTATTCCAAGGGCAGCAGTAGTTTTACCTTTTCCTTTACCTGTATATACAATGATAAGACCATTTTCTCCCATACTGTGTAATTCAATATTCATTGTAAATAACCACAACGGTTATCCGCAAAGCAATACAATTAATGAATAAACACTCTGAATAGATTTCTCTAAAGTATTAAACCAAAAATAAATGAAACAAAAAAATGAGTGGTTTATAATCTTCTCTTCAAAGATGGTGATTTAATGACTAAAGAATACAATTATGATATAGTAATAGTAGGTGCAGGACCCGCTGGTTCATCAGCTGCATGGGCGGCAGCAAAAAAAGGAATGCGTGTAGCTCTACTTGAAAGAGAAGAAGCAATTGCACAGAGCATTAGAACGAGTGGAGTAACCTGGATTAATGAGATTAAAAAATTTGGAATTTCATCAGAATTTTATAATCCTATAAAAAATTACTCTTTTTATTCACCAAATAATCAAGTAACAATACGCAGTACTGAATATCAGGCCGCAGTTTTAGATGTTCGAAAAACTTACCAGTTTCTTGCATATCAAGCAGCTAATGTAGGCGTAGACATTTTTGTGCGAACTAATGTGGTATCACCTTTGACTAATGAAGGTAAACTAGTAGGAGTTAAAGCGACGTCTCTAAAAGACGACCTAATTTTTAACTCTAAACTTGTAATAGATGCAAGCGGTTTTCATTCAGTAATAGGAAAAAATCTCGGTATGGTTCAACAATGGAAAAGATTTGGAGTAGGAGCAGAGTATGAAGCCTATGTAGAAAATGTTGATCCAGAAACATGGGCTCTGATGGTAGGACAACAATATTCTCCCGCTGGCTATGCATGGATTTTCCCATTAGGTAAAAATAAAGTAAGAATTGGTGTTGGTATAGGAAAACCAGAGTCGCAAGTGGATCCTACACAACGCTTACTTGAGCTTGTTGACAAAAAACCTGGTCCGTTAGCCAAGCTAGGAAAAATAGTTCCCATTGAATTCCATTATGGACTAATACCAAATGAAGGTTTGACACATGATACGATTGCTGATAACCTAATACTTGTTGGTGATGCAGCAGGACATGCCAATCCCTTGGTGCTTGAAGGAATTAGATACGCAATTGAGTTTGGTCGTCTAGCGGGACAGGTAGGAGCTGAATCTATTTTACAAGGTAATACATCAAAAGAATCGCTAAAACCATATGAAGATACATGGAAAAAAGCTATAGGCTCAAAGATCAAAGCTGCAATTAAAGTACAAAGTAGATGGCTTGCACTAACTGATAAAGAATGGGATAAAGAAATTGAAATAATAAACGAACTATCACCTGAAGAGTTTCTTGACTTTATTAAAGCCGATTTTAGTATCTCAAACATGATTGGTCTGGCAGCCCATCATCCCAAGCTGGCAGTTAGGCAGTTATTTGAAATGATAAAAAACATAGCAGGAACGAATTCATGAAAATTCCACGAATTGTACTTGCAGGTACAGCAAGCGGTGTTGGTAAGACCTCAATTGCAGCCGCAATTATACATGGTATCAAAAAACATGGATATTCTGTGCAGCCATTTAAGGTTGGGCCAGATTTTATAGATCCAAGCTATCTTTCTGCAGTTTCTGGTAACCCTGCACGAAACTTGGATCCATGGCTTATGGGTTTGAGAGGGGTTGAAAGAAGCTTTGTGAAAAACTCCAATTCTGATTTTTCTGTAATTGAAGGAGTCATGGGATTCTATGATGGATTTTCTGGCGATTCGGATTTTTCCAGCACACATCATGTAGCTAAAATTTTAAAATCTCCCGTAGTTCTTGTCTTAGATGTAAGCAAGACTGCACGTTCAATAGCTGCAACAGCTCTTGGATTTACGAAATTTCAGAAGAATCCTAGGATTTCTGGTTTTATTCTAAACAAGGTTGGTAGCAAAAAACATGAGAATCTTTGCAGGCAGGCACTTTCTTCATTGAATGTTCCTATTGTTGGTATTATTCCAAAGGATCCTGATCTTACCATGGAATCAAGACACCTTGGGTTGATTCCGGTTTCTGAGCAAAGGCAACTTCAATCAAAGATATCACGCGTAGCAAAAGCAATGTCTAGATTTATCGATATTGGAAAAATCATCCAAATTGGAAGCAAAATTCCATCTTTTGATTCAATTCCTAAGGAAAAAAATTCAAAACAGAAAACAACAATCGCGGTTGCACGTGATGAATCCTTTAATTTTTACTATCAGGATAACTTGGATGCCCTACAAAAAGAGGGGGCCAGGTTAGAGTTTTTCAGTCCTGTTTCGGACTTGGAGGTACCTGACTGTGATGGAATCTACATTGGAGGGGGCTTTCCTGAAGTGTTGGGTGAGGCACTTGAGAAAAACTCTAGAATGCAAAAAAACATCAAGACGCTTGCCGAGTCTGGAATGCCAATCTATGCAGAATGTGGTGGTTTGATGTATCTTACAAGATCAATTGATTATGGTTCTAAAAAATTCAGGATGGTGGGCCTTTATGATGCTACTACAAAGATGCAAAAAAGACTCACGCTAAACTATACTAAAGCAAAAATAGTAAATGATTGTCTTATAGCGAAGACTTCAAGCACAATCCAAGGACATGAGTTTCACTTTTCTGAGCTAGAGTCAGTACCAAAGGATTCCAAATTTGCCTATGATCTATCCATTGGTATTGGAATAAAAAACCAAAAAGATGGTTTGATGGAATATAACACACTTGCATCATACATGCATATGCATTTCGCACTTCCAGGAATTGCAAGAAATTTTGTTCAAAATTGTATGAAACATTCCAGAAGATAAGTTACAAAAACCTGTATCTGAATCATAATCTGTGTTTATTACTTGATACCTCATTGAAGTATCATAGAGGTACAAGTGAAGTATCATGAAAGCGATTCTGGTTAGGTGAAATTGCTAGTATTGATTCTACAATTATGAATGAATCTATGCCTATTTCTTTGAATTATTTTAACAAAAATGAAATTCTTAATTCCTAGTTAAAACTATTTTTTGATTTCCTTTAGATGGGTATCAAGGAGTTCCATTGCCTCATTTAGATACAGAAATTTCCTTTCAATAACATACGTAACAATCTTAGCAAGTTGTTCTAAATTTGACACTGAATTCATTAACTTATTCATTGACATATGCCTAGATTTTATTTCATTCAGTATGGTTGACCATTTCCTTGTTTTTCCAAAGTTTAGGTACAGTGCTTCTGTAGTTAGCTGAAAATGAAAAAGGAATAGAAAAAATCGATCTACACCTTTGGCCTTATCTATGTTAGATAAACTTGGAAATTTATCTTTTAAAAAGTTAAACCTATCATCATAATCCTTTAACAGCTGTTCCAGTTGATCTAAGTGATATTTTTCATTTTCACTAATACCTGCATGAACTGTCAAAAAAACGATTCTTTGTTTCCCTTTATAGGCCTCTTCCTTAATTATGCGATGGGTTTTCACAGCTTCATCAATTGCATTACTAGCAGTCTGATGAGACATTAATCCCTTCTTTACAATCAATCTAATCAACTGATTATTCTGCATTCTTCCTGTATTTTTTAAAAGATCAACGATTTGATCTACTCTTTTAGTTACCAATTCTATTAGATAATGTATTATCTCCTATAACTATACTAGTTTTTTTTAGATCAGCCTAAAAAATACTAGATCTATATCTATTCTATATTGTATATTCAAGCTTCAGGTAAAAGAAAAATGGCATACAAAAGTATAGAAAAAAAACGTGCGTATGACCGTGCTTATAATGCTACACATCAAGAGAAAATAAAAAGACAGCATAAAGAATATTATCAAAAAAATAGGGAAGTAATAATTCAAAGGACAACAAGGTATCACCTAGAAAATAAAGAATGGAGACAAAAATACTATCAGCAATATTACGAAAAAATAAGACTTGAAACTTTGGTTAAGGTAGATCCTGCTATGAAATGTGCTATGTGTGGTTGTGATGATACAAGATTCTTAGAAGTTAACCACATCAAAGGAGGAGGAAAGAAGGAACAGAGAGGATACAAGGAAGAAGGTCATAAGTTAGGTCATAACATGATTTTACTAATTCATCGTGGCAAGAGAGGTACAGAAGACTTGAATCTATTATGCAGAGCCTGTAATAGTGTGGATCATTTGGAAAGAGTGTATGGCCATACAGGTTTGAGGGTTGTATGGGATAAGCCAGTCACTAATACGCCCGTTTCCCTCTCTAGATCAAATCCTATTTAGTTTCTAGGAAACCTGAAATCTCCAACAAATCACACCACGTCATTACGCTAGTCATAACCAACTTTTTACGCATGGAAGAGGGGGAGTGTCTTTTTACTCTTTGTCGGTAAACTCCTTAGCCTTTTGATTTTTCTTTTGAGAGTTTAAACAATGCGTTTACTATTGCAGATGCGCAAGGGCTTCCTCCCTTACGGCCCTTGTTTGTAATGTATGGTATGTCAAGTGTCTGAAGTTCTTCTTTTGATTCTACTGCACACACAAAACCAACTGGAATCCCAATCACAAGAGCTGGTCGTGTTACATTTTCTCTTATCATTTGAGTCAGTTCTACTAATGCCGTTGGAGCATTGCCTATTGCAATCACACCACCATTCATCTCTGAAGCAGCCATTCGCATAGAGGTTTGGGCGCGTGTTTTGTTTAGTTTCTTTGCTTGTTCTACAATATTTGGATCAGATATGTTACAAATTGCCTTGTTTCCAAACTCTTTCAAGTTTTCCTTGTTTAGACCGCCTATGACCCCATTTACATCCACAATGATATTGCAACCACTTTCCAAGGCATTAATACCACTTGATATGGCATTTTTATGAAAGACAATCATGTTTTGTCTTGCAAAATCAAAATCTGCAGTTGCATGAATTACTCTTCTAACTATTAGCCATTCCTCCTTTGAATATGGATGTGATCCTATCTCATTTTCGATTATTTCCATACTTTTGTCTTCAATTGACTGGCCTTTTTGAGTAATCACTTCTCAACCTCCTTTGCTCTTTCTATAACTAAATCTATCAATTTATCATCGGTTCCAAGATGCTCTGTTATGAAAATATCTTCAATTCCAGACTCTTTCATTGCTGGATTCAGATCCTCATAGATATCTCGTTTTACATGTGCGCCTCTGTGCAAAAAATATGGAACAATGATCAAAACATTTGGTTTATTTTTTGCACAAACTTCTATTCCTTGCTTGATATTGGGCTCTTCGATTTCTAGCCAACAATGAGTTACATTTCGATACGAGTCTTTTAATCCATCAACCACATATTGCAGTGAAGTTTTTGCATCAGGATCTTTACTTCCATGA
>Ga0209431_10000518_pt1 | contig 32194 bp, 23 predicted proteins | sample RifCSP13_3_FD_184021 | JGI IMG/M metagenome (GOLD analysis project Ga0209431, IMG submission 184021) | Soil microbial communities from Rifle, Colorado - Rifle CSP2_sed 13_3 (SPAdes) (version 2) | ecosystem: Environmental > Terrestrial > Deep subsurface > Rock core/Sediment | place: Rifle... | reverse complement strand
GACCACCTACTGCACCAAGTAGGACTGCATCGCTTGACTTTGCCTTTTTTAGGACTTCAACGGTTACCGGGACTCCATAGGCATCAATTGAAGACCCGCCAAATAGTGCGCTTTCAAATTCAAATTTGATATTAAGCTTCTCACCTAAGGCTTTGAGCACGTATAAACTCACATTTGTTACTTCCACTCCTATTCCATCTCCAGGAAGGATAAGAATCTTAAGCACTTTTGTTCTCCTCAGAAAAAATTTATAATTAAGATTTATTTTACCTAATGAACTAATTATTTAGGAATTAATTATGTACCTTAACAATTAGAGGCGATAATATATTAAACTTAGAAAAGTTTTATATTATGCACAAAGGTTATTAACCTTTTTCCTCGGAACTAAAGAGCCGAGAATAGAATTTTAGAATAAAATCAAAATATATCATATATACTACGTTTTCCAATTTGGAGTTATGGCAATTAAGGAAATTCAGTTTATAAAAATGTAAATAACTGTATTGGGTTGAATCATGAGCGAAAGGTTGTCAGAGTTTTGTCTTACATATCTAAGAAATGAGTAAAAGAAAAAAGGAACACAAAGAAACAAAGAAAAAAAACCAAAACGTGGCAGATTCTGCCCGATTTGATAAAAAAGGTATAAGAATCACGTCATTCATTGGCAATAAGGGGTTGGTAGTACTTTTTTTATTCTTACTTTCTTTCGGTGTATTCGCCCCCTCTCTTGAAAGCGACTTTGTTTGGGATGATATCGAGCGTATAAAGGATAGCTATTATAAACTTAATTTATCTGATATAAATTATAAAACGCTATTCCCCTGGCTTGGTAAGGGATTTAAGGGCAAGCATTATCGTCCAATATTGCAAATATCAACGGTGATAGATAATGAAGTATGGGGTGCTTCTCCCTTTGGCTTTCACCTGAGTAACATTATCTTTCACTCCGTTTCTACAGTGCTGTTTTACTTCATGGTCGTTCTCATTCTCGGGGGGTTTATGGTTGAGAGAAAAGAATCAATAGCTTTTCTATCCTCACTCTTATTTGCTCTTCACCCCATACATATAGAATCAGTTTCATTTATCTCAGCAAGGGCGGATTTACTGTGTAGTGTGTTTTTCTTTTTGGCCTTTATATTTAATATACTTTCCTATAGAAGATTATGGTTTTTCATTTTGTCTGTATTTTGTTTTTATCTTTCCCTTCTTTCAAAAGAGGTTGCTATAGCTTTTCCCTTGGTTGCCATAGGCTTTGACCTAATTAGCGGTAGATTCAGGAGCCGCAATAGCATATTAAAATACTCAATTTATTGCCTATTGTTTTTTGGTTATTTCTACTACAGGCCGACAATTCTTGAGCATATTTTGAGATTAAAGTGGGTTAATTTTTTTGCGGTTCTAAAGGTTCTTTTAAGCTCGTACCTTTTCTATATAGAGAAGCTTGTTTTCCCTTTTAGTTTGAATCCCTTTATAACGAATTTGCCGGAGGACACTGGCTATTTAGTCTTTTCTATTATCGTTATCATGTTTTTGTGTGCCATTAGTTTTATCTCAATAAGAAAGAAGGAAGGTATTACCGCCTTTAGCGTATTTTGGGTTTTAACAACGCTAGGTCCACATTCTCTGGTTGCCGTTTTTAGAGTTGCTTCAACACCTCTTGCTGAGAGATTTTTGTATATTCCTTCTGCGGGATTCTGTATGCTCTTGGGATATCTTCTACTCGAAGCTGCGAAGAGGATGAAATCTCAAAAGATAGCATGGGCTTTTGGGTTTCTTCTGTGTATATTCTATTTGTTTTTTATAATAGAGGGACAAAGTATTTGGAGGGATGAGTTGTCTCTCTGGAAATACGCATCAAAAAAGTCTCCTGATCATGCTTCTCCGCATCTAAATTATGGCGTGGCACTATCAGTTGCAGGAAAAGGCGATGAGGCAATTCGAGAGCTTTTGGTTGCTTTTGAGCCCGGAGTAAATAGTGGCAAGACACAAAGGACTTTTGCGGCAAATAATCTTGGGCTTGTATACCTAAATAATAAAAAAGACTATGAGAACGCAGAAAAGTGGTTTAATAAAGCTATTTTTTACGATCCTAAGTTTTATATGGCTTATTACCACCTCGGGGTTATTTATTTTAAAAAAGGTAAATCCAGAAATTCGGTTTCCGACTACAGGAAAGCGGAGGAGTATTTGAAAAGTGCACTGGTAATACACGGCTCCGATGGAAGATCGCATCTTTTTTTAGCGGAGGTTTACATAGGACTTAGTGAAAGGGAAAAGGCAAGGAATGAGTCTAAAATGGCGCTTCAAAGTGGGCTTATCGAACCGCTAGCTAAGCGCGCTCGTTATATACTCGAGATAACTGAGGATTAGATATTTAGGATTATACTCGCTGTTGACATGTTCTATACGATAAGAGATAAATTATTTTAAAATCGAGTTAATATCGAAATTAGTGGGCTGCGTTTAAAAGGTATCTGATGAAAAGAATTCTTTTTAGTCTACATAATTTCGTAATATTCCTATGCCCTCGACCTTTACCTCTACTGTATCGCCTTGCTTCATTGGACCTATTCCAGAAGGCGTTCCTGTGGCAATTATATCTCCTGTAAGAAGCGTCATCACTCTTGAGATAAAGACTAATAGTTTTGGAATGTTAAAAATAAGCTCGGATGTTCGAGAATGTTGTCTTCTCTCATCATTTAGGTACGTTGAAATTTCAAGATCAGTAGGGTCAAGCTCAGTTTCTATGACTGGTCCAATCGGGGCAAATGTGTCAAAGCCCTTTGCCCTTGTGTATTGTACGTCTTTTATCTGTAGGTCACGAGCCGTAATATCATTAATGCATGTGTATCCAAAGACGTAGTCAAACGCCTCGTTTTCCTCTACCCATCTTGTGGTTTTGCCTATTACTACAGCAAGCTCCCCTTCGTAATCAAGGCGTGACGCCATATGGATAGGATAGATTATTTTATCTTCATGTCCTATTACTGCAGTGCTTGGCTTCATAAAAAGCAATGGCTCTTCGGGAATGGATTTTTTCATCTCTGCTGCATGATCTCTGTAATTTAGTCCTGCGGCAACAATTTTAGTTGGGGTGCAAGGAGGAAGAAATCTGATTTCACTCAGGGGATGTTTATTTTTAGTGACTTTATATTCTTGAAAAATATCACCTTCAATCTCAAAAACAGAACTATCCTCAAGAATACCATAACAATTCTTGCCGTCTTTGCTTTTAAATCTAAGAAATTTTATGACTCACCTTTCATGTCATTGCGAGCGTTAGCGAAGCAATCCCGTTTACGTTTGTCATAGCGAACACATTCACTTCGTACAATGTTAACTCCTTGATGCAATCTGACATTAAGTGTCATTCCGAACCCTGTCCTGAGCCGTGAGCCCTGAGCATGTCGAAGGGTCAGGGGAAGGAACAGTGCGGAATCTCAAACAGATTCTTCGTCGCTTTGCTCCTCGCAATTACAGTTGAGTAGTATCATTTATTAGTGTGGATTTATTAATGAAGAATTTTTTGGTTTTTCAATTCCTAAATCTTGATTCTTAACTTTTCACCCCTTTTTCTATTTCCCCTTAAAAGATGGTTCCCTTTTGTCAAGAAAAGCCTTCATGCCTTCTATTCTATCTTCGCTGTCGAAGCACAGGGAAACCAGGGTTTTTTCTAGAAGTAGTGCCTTCTTTAAGTCCATTTCTGAACCTGCATTAATTGCGGTTTTAGCGAGCCTTACTGCTATTGGTCCCCTCTTAGCGATCGTGTGGGCGAGCTTCCTTGCTTCCTCCATTACCATCTCGTGCGGGACTACTTTCTCTACAAGCCCAATTCTCAAGGCTTCATTTGCGTCTATCATCTCCCCTGTAAACACGAGCTCCTTTGTTCTTCCGAGCCCTAAAACCCTTGTTACCCTCTGGGTTCCGCCCCAACCAGGAAATATTCCTAGTTTTACCTCAGGAAATCCAAGTTTCGCCTTCTCAGATGCGATTCTAATATCACAAGAAAGCGCCAATTCGCATCCGCCTCCTAAAGCGTATCCGTTTATTGCGGCGATGCACGGACTTGGAACGTCTTCTACAAGTTCATATACCTTGTGTGCAAAATCCACATATTCCTGAAATTCCCTGTCTTCCATATTGTACATCTCTGCAATATCAGCGCCTGCAACAAAGGCCCTGTCGCCAGCACCCGTAACGATTAGAGATTTTAAGTTCTCTCTATGAAGCACATCTTCTAGAAATTCTCTTAGCTCACGAAGGGTTTGCCAGTTAAGGGCATTTAGTACCTTAGGGCGGTTTATCGTGAGAATACCTATGTCATCAGGTTCTCTATCATAAACAATAAACTCAAAGTTCATTAAATGCCTCCTCAGTTATGTTGCTCTTTTCAAGGTTTAAGTAATCCAGCCTAAAAGAAGGTTGTCAACTACAATAATGCAGGTTTCAGCTTCACTTGAAACAGAGATTTCTCGCTAGCGCTCGAAATGACAGGAAGAAAGAATGCTCATGAGTGCAAGCACATAGAGTTGTCATAGCCAGGGACGTGGTCCCGAAGTTATCTCATCCTTAGTTTTGCTTCGCCTCTAGGTAGGAATGGCAGCTCTTTTTGTCATTCCGAGCGACTGATAAGGAGCGAGGAATCTCAATTATATTGCTTCGTCCCCGTCCTTGTTATTTCCATTTCTCGCACACTGCGCTCGAAATAATTCTCCTTGCAGCAGGGAGGTTCGTTTAATATTTTACTTCCTTAAGATACAATCCCCATGGTGGGGCAGAAAATACGAGATTTGTTTTCTCTCCGGATTCTAAAATTTCTCTAAAATCCTCGTGTGCGATTTTTCCCTTTCCTACCTGGACAAGCGTCCCGACAATCAGGCGAACCATTCCCCTTAAGAATCCCGTTGATTCAATTTCAAATTCAACTAGTCCGTCAGGTTTCTTTTCGAGGCTTACATTTACGACCACTCGTACAGTCGTTTTTGTTGTATTAGATAAAGCGAATCCGCGAAAGTCATGTTCGCCACCGAGCATCCTAGCGGCCTCAGCCATCTTAGGTACATCTAATGATTCAGGGAGAAACCATACCTTGTTTCTCTCAAGGGCTGAGGGGTATGGGCGGTTAAGTATTTTATATAGATATGTTTTGCTCTTAACGTCAAGTTGCGCATGGAAGTTTATATCAACCTCACTGACCTCTTTTACAACAATGTCCTTTGGAAGAACTGAGTTAAGCGCTTTTTGGAATTGTAGAAGCGTCATTCTACCTTCGGTCTTAAAGTTAGCCACCTGGGCAAGCGCATGAACACCAGAATCGGTTCTTCCTGATCCAATCACGGTGATTGTCTCACTAGTAATCTTATTTAATGTATCTTCTATAACCTCTTGAATCGTTATTCCTTGGGGTTGCCTCTGCCACCCAAGGTAATTCGTGCCGTCGTATTCGATGATGAGTTTTAGGTTTACCATTTATTTTAGTTCAAACAAACAAGGAATCAGCAAGCTATAGGAGCGTATAGCCATACGCCTTTACTCTCATAGGTGGGATTGGAAAATCCCACCTATCGGTATATGTTAAAATCCTACCCAAGATAGGCGGGACATTCTTGTCCCGCATTAAGTAGGGGCACGTTGCAACGTGCCCCTACTTTCCAAACTTTATCCGCGGATCTAATATTACATAGCAGATATCAACCAATAGATTAGCGATTACAAGGATCACTGCGTATACAATCGTAATCCCCATAACTAATGGGTAATCCCTGTTTGACACTGCAAATACAAAGAATCTTCCCATGCCAGGGATTGAAAAGATATGCTCCACTACAAATGATCCTGTAACTAAAAAGGCTGTGATGGGACCTAAAACTGTAACAATGGGGATAAGCGCATTTCTAAAGATGTGTTTTAAAGTCACTTTGAATTCACCTAGGCCCTTTGCCCATGCTGTTCTCACGAATGTAGCTTGAGAAACCTCAAGCATGCTTGCCCTTGTAAGACGGGCAAGATAGGCGGTAGGCCCTGCCGCCAGTGTAAATGCAGGAAGCACATAATTCCCAGGCCTTCCCCATAGAGCGGCTGGAAACCATTTAAGCTCAACGGAAAATATGTAAATCAACGCCGCACCCACCACAAAGCTTGGCACTGACACAAGAGCTGTAGCAAAGGAGAGTGAAAGAATGTCAAATACGCCTCTTGGACGAGCGGCTGAAAATATACCTATACCGGTACCAATAATTATAGAGATTAAAAGAGCCACAGTTCCTAGTTTTACCGAAACAGGAAAGGTTTCCTTAATTATGTCCCTAACAGTGCGATCAATATACTTATATGATGGGCCAAAATCTCCGTGTGCTAGGTCCCTTATATATATATAGTATTGCTTCCATAGCGGCTCATTAAGCCTATATTTCTCTTCGATATTCTTTCGAATCTCGGGGGGTACCTTTTTTTCTGTATCAAAGGGACCGCCGGGAAGGAGCCTTAGTAGAAAAAAGGTCAGCGTAGCAACTATTAATACAACAAATGCCCCGCTTAGGACTCGACCCAGGATGAATTTTGTCATTCACCAAATCTTACCACAACGCTTTCCCTAGAAGTCAGTCCATCTTTATCCCTTGCAAGGACGGTTATCAAGTTAGCTCCCTTATTGAGTTTTACGTTCATAGATAAAGGAACCTCTTTGTTAGATGAAGGGAGCAGGATTACTTTATCATCTCCTACGAAGACACTTACGAGTTCTAGACCGTTTTGGTCCTTTACAAGTACATTTAGAGCAATCTCTCGTGATTTGGTTGAATGAGGCAGGTTCGAGAAGCTTATGGATGGAGGTTCTTTGAAAACCTGATTTCTATTTCCTTCCTTTTGCGTCAAACGAATTTTGTCTCTAAGCTCTTCCCTGAACACATCGTCCAAAATCCCAAATTCCATCTCGATTTGCTGTACTGGCTTTTTAACTTCGAATATAAACGGGGCCTCTTTCACTTCACCTGGATGCAGGTCTTTAAATTCGAATCTTCCCTTTTGTAAAAATATAGAATCACCAGAGAGATTCTTAAGTGTGAAGATGCCCTTTTCAGATGATCCACTTCCTATGTTTTTTACCTTTACAAGAAGCCCTATTGATTCTCCTGTTTCAGGAATACCGTTTCCGTTACCGGACGAATCCATTCTTCCGTCGTCAATAATTTCGTAATTAAAGGCGAATGCTGGTCTTGGAAGCTCCTCTATTTGTGCATTAAATGTAAATCTTGGTAGATCGGTTTTATAAAAGTCAACAAAACTCAAAGTGATTGCATCCTCCCTTTGAAGGATCCCCTTTGGGACTTCAAAAGTCACACTAGACTCCCTTTTTTCACCTGGGCTTAACTTCCCAAAGACAAATTCCTTTCCATCAAACACCGTATTATCCGATTCTGTTACTCCCTTTAACCTGTATAGTGGTATTTGTCCTGTGTTTTCTACTTCAGCTTTTACCTCGAGCTTTTCTCCAGCTTTACCCTTTATGGGAGAGGGGACTATTTTTATAGATAGACCCGGTGCCCCAGAAGCCTTTTTACCAATGGACCAATCAATCCCAGCACTCTGCCATTTCCCGACAATCTTCCTTTCCTCGTTTTCTGATATTTCTTTGACTCCACTTTGGACCTGATTTAGCATTTCTTTCCTTGAATGAGAATTCGATTGCAGAAAAATGTCTTTGGCAACGGCTACGGAGAAGTCGTTCCCAATCTTCTTAAGCTTTTCCTCACGACTTAGGGCTTCATCGGGGGTTTCTTCCTTATCGCTCTCGGAATCTTTTGGGGTCTCAAGGTAGAAAATAGTGTAAACCGGCTTCTCTTTTTTCTCTAATTTAACATTTTTCTCATCCTCTAGTTCATCTTTTAGATGATTTTGAGAAGATGAAATGTAAACATCTTTAGAGATAATTACAGGGGAAATCTGAATATCGGGGGTAATCCCTATATCTTGAATAGATATATCCCCAGGTGTGAGATACTGAGCGATAGTGAGTTTAAGAGCGGAGCCGTTGTTAAGGTCAAAGATCTGCTGCACCGATCCTTTACCGAAGGTCGTATCTCCTATCACAATCGCCCTTTCGTTATTCTTTAAAGCCCCTGCAACGATTTCTGATGCGCTTGCGCTTCCTGAGTCTACTAGTACAACTACCCTTCCGCTATATTCATAATCCTCTGGGGTTGCCCGGTAAGGCTTTTTAGAATCTCCAGTGCTTGTAGTAACTATAACCCCGCTTTTTAAAAAAAGGTTAGAGATCCTCTCCGCCTGATCTAATAGCCCGCCTGGGTTTCCCCTAAGGTCTAATATAAGCCCTTTAAGGCTTCCATTTTTTTTAAGGCTCCTTAGGCTAGCCTTAATACTGTCAAGGGTGTTTCTCTGAAAGTCCCTTATCCTTATATATCCGATTCCATCTCCTAGGCTATAAGCCTCAACGCTTTCAATCTTAATTGTATCCCTTACGAGTGAGAATTTCTTTGGTTCTGGAAAACCCTCTCTCATAATATACATATTAACGGTTGTCCCCTTCGGTCCTCTCAGTTTTCCTACCGCCTCTATTAGTGACATGTTTACTGTGGACTCATATTCAATCTGAACGATCTTATCATTTGGTTTTACACCAGCTTTATAGGCAGGCGTTCCCTCAATAGGAGCAATCACCGTTAGCTGACCGTCTCTTATCCCTATTACTATCCCAAGCCCGCCAAAGCTCCCCTCGGTCTCAATCATGAATTCACGGTAGATCTGTGGTGTTATAATCCCTGAGTGGCGATCAAGTGTATTAAGCATTTCATCTATCACAGCATATTCGATTTCATCTGTCGTAGGCTCTTTTGAGACTAGTCTTGGTTTAACAAAGCTAAAAACCTCCTCTATCTTTCCTGTCACGCTGTCTAGATTATTAACCCCATTCATATCGAATGTTCTTTCATCATTCATTACCTGAACCCTGAACGAGGTGCTGTTTTCACCATCTGGAAACACAACCAGTACTTCATCGAGGCTTCTCTCAAGCCTTCCGAGCCCTGCGATCAACATAGCTTTGGGGTTTATATCCGATTTGTTTGCGTAGTATCTTTTTATATGGTGCATCACCGAAGGAAGCACCTTTAGGGGGTCTCCAGTCTGATTTTGTTCAGTTTCTTGTGGATTTGGAGAAAAGGATAAAAGATAAATTAAAGGTAGAAGAATAATGAGCAAACGGTTTCTTTTCATAAGGGCTAGAATTTTACTCAAGATTTTCTCAATTCTCAAATAATATCGTGTTGCACTAGTTAAGGTTATCTAAATTGAGGCTTATATGCAATCGTAATCGCCATTGTGCTTCGCCTTCGGCTCTCTCGATGACTATAGGCGGGGTTTTCAAACCCCCCATTAGGTAGAATCAAAATACATCGATAGACGAGGTTTTCTAACCTCGTCATATAATGCGGGTCCCCGACAAATTCATCGGGGAGAAAGTCCCACCTATCGAACTTCGCTTTCCTCAGCCCTGCTATTGCGGGATAAGCCTGTCCTGAGTTTAACGAAGGAAATGTCCCGCCTATTGTGATTGTGGAGGAACAACACAGCCGATAGACGAGGTTTTCCAACCTCGTGATCTAATGCGGGACTAGAAAGTCCCGCCTATCGTATATGGATGTGGAACCAGAAAGTCCCGCCTATCGTATATGGATGTGGAACCAGAAAGTCCCGCCTATCCGCTACAGTTTATAAGGAAAACCATAAATCTTTTAATTTTCTTAAAAGCCCTTGACATGGGTCTTCAATTATGATGTAATTTCAATAATTTTAAAGGAGGTTGTTGAGAGATGTTCCTTTCTCAACCATTCCTAGTTTGGAAAAAAATAGGTACTTGACAAGCAATTTGTTATGTGTTGTAATTCAAGGCAACTTAAATCTGTGAGTTCTTAAAGGAGGATTGAAGCCAATCACAGAGTCTGCTTTCCAAAAGGGTTTTTGCCATAACAAAGCTTTGGAAAAAAGAGCAAAAAGTAAGGAGGATAACTATGTTTGAAGAAATCTTTAATGATAAAAACCAAAAAAGGAGGAAAGGTTCTATGTTAAAGAATAGTATTGTAGCTATAAGGTATTTTCTTGTGCTGTTGTTTCTTGTAGTTATGCCGATTAAGGCATGGGGAGGTATTAGCACTATACCAGATACCGATTTTCCGGAAGACCAGCTTTATTTCTTCTGGGACCTGCGTGCTAGGCAAAGCTTCTTTCAGGTTACAAATACAGACAGTGCCGCACTTACGGTTCACATTCAGGTCTTTAATGCGGCTACAGGTTGTACAGAATTTGATTACGATGATGATTTTACCGGGTTTGATACCCATCTCTATGATGTAAGCAAGTTAACGAGGAATAACCCACTGAATCCTTTAGTAGGCCCACCCGACCTCACAGATGGATATGGATTTGTTGTTGTATCAACTTCAACTGTTACAGACGGAGACGTAGTTCTTATAGGAAACTTTAGGGTTATAGATGATGAGGGGGGTTATGAATATAGAACAAACGCAGCAGGAAACTATGAGGCTGCGGATACTACATCTGAATACACATTTAACTTTAACGATATAGATGGTACTATTTTTTCCGATGTGGTTGGCATACCTGTTATTGCTAATGGTCTTTCTACGGTACTTGCAGGTCCGCTTATCACTGCTACATTTGATCCTACGCTTTTTGATGCAGCCGAGAACGATGTATCTTGTCCCCCGGTTACATTTGCATGTGCTCCGACGACATTTGATCTTGGTATAAATCAGGAAATTGTAAACAACAAGGAGGGGGGGGAAAGCAGTATTTGTCTTGGAACTGATACCAACGGGTATGTTGATCTGCTTTTGGATACTCTTGGAGGCGGCGCTGACTTCTTTGTTGGATTCATAGGGCTAAATAATGGTGATGGCACGGGAAGTATGGATGCCTGGTGGGCAATCCCCGAATTATAGTAGAGTTTTAGGAATATATATGAATAAATTAAAAAAGGAGGAGAAATCATGTTAAAGAGGTTGAAATTAAAGTTTATGGTTATAGCAAGCGTAATGCTTGTTCTCATCGGGTTTAGTTCTTTTGATAAGGCAAAAGGGCAGGAGGTCTGCCCTGGCGTACCCTTTGATATCGGTTGGGTTCAGTTAGGTGTTGTCCCTGACCAGACTTTTACTCCTGATTTTACAGCGGGTCTTCTTGGGACTATTGAGTCTCTTGGTGCGGGTGCTGCCAATATAGGCGGTCTTGACTGGCTGTATAATGAAGATAGCTTCCTGAACACCACAGAGGTTGGAGGACAGCTTATAAGCTGGTGGAGCCAGAAAGGAGGAAGAAACACATATCTACAGGTTACGAATACAGACTTTTTTTCTGGAACGGCGCTTCATATCCAGATACTTGGCGAGGATTGTGTGGAGATCAAGGACTTCTGTGATGCCCTGACGCATAATGATACACACATATATAACCTCGGAGACCTGGTGAGAAATACCGGAGTACCTGTTGCAGGTGCAGGAGTGCTTGATGACAATGAAGGAATAATCGTCGTTACCCCTGTTGATGTATGCCCGGATCCAGGCACGGCGATTGCGTTTAACTCCCTTCAGGGAAACATGAGAATGATAGATAGCTCAAATGTAGTTGACTACGGGACAAATGTTTACACGAGGTTTGCTACCGGCGACACTCCTGGTGGTAATACGTGTAAGTTCGGTGCGACTAGTTGTACCGATGATGCAGACTGTCCTCCCGATGCGTGTGTTAGTGGCACTAACGGTGCTGGGGTATGTTCCAAAAAGCCGGATTGTACTTGTACAAAGAACAGCGATTGTAGCAGCGCTCAAACCTTCGGTTGCGGGGAGCCTGGTGGTGGTGGTATTTGTCTTGGTGGAGGAGGAGGAGATGTGTGTTTGAGTGATGGTCTTTCCTGTAATAACGATGCTGACTGTACGGGGGTAAACGAATGTATAATTGGTGGGGGTGGGGGTGTTTTCAATACAGTTTTACCTAGTCAGCTAACTCAGAATTTCGCCATTACTCCTCTTGCGGCCGCTGCGGCGTCAGATTTAGTGCTTATATCATTCTCTGACGATTATGGGCCTCCTTACTCGGCAGTTGGTGGTTTGGTTTCATACTCTCCAGGGGTCTTTGATGACGCGGAAAATTTTGAAAGCTGTACAAACTTTAAAGCCTGTTTTGTAAGACTTGGCATAGATGACGCGCTTCCTATAAGCGAGGACTTTGCGCCGCCAACACCTACACCGTCACCAACCCCAACGGCAGGGCCGCCAACAGCAACGCCAACGCCAACAGCAACAGCGACAGCCGTGCCAGCTGGTGGTGGTGGAGGCTGTAGCTTAGTTGGTAGCACAGTACAGTTAGGTACAGCAATGGCAAACATACTAATACCTCTAGTACCAGCGTTTGCAATTGGGTACAGGGTACTAAGGAGAAGGGGTAGGAAGGAAGGGAAGTAAATAAGGAAAGAAAAGGTGGCAGGAGAAAGGTTTCTCCTGACACATTAAGTTGAATAAGAGAGCCAGGGGAAGTTAACACTCCCCCTGGCTTTTTTATTATCGATAGGCGGGGTTTTCTAACCCCGTCAAATATATTATGCCAAGATTAAGACATATTCATTTAAACGAATATCCCTACATAACAACAACTGTTACTTGTGATAGAAAACCGATACTTAGGAATTCAAAAGCCGCAGATATTGTTTTAGAGGCGATTTTGTTTGGTAGAAGTCAGAAGTGGTATTATCTTTTGTCATTTGTTATTATGCCTGACCATATGCATTTGATTATTATTCCAAAGGAAAGGAATATCTCGGAGTGTGTGAAATCAATTAAAGCATTTTCAGCAAGGAAGATAAATGAGGGATTTAGTAGGAGAGGTTCGATTTGGCAGAGGGGTTTTTATGATTATATCCTTGATAGCGAAGAAAAGGTGATAAGCAGAATAAGATACGTAGAAGAGAATCCAGTGAGGAAAGGTATGGTTACAAATGCAGAGGATTACAAATACAGTTCAACAAGGTATAGGGAAGAAACATATTAAAATATTTTTTGAATAGGCGCCGATAGGCTGGGTTTCCAACCCCGCGCATAATTGCGGGACAGGCCTGTCCTGAGTTTAACTAAGGAAATGTCTCGCCTAACGTGGATTAACTTATTACTGATAGGCGTGGTTTTCTAACCACGCCTGCTAATGCGGGACTAGAAAGTCCCGCCTATCTTGTTTGTGAAGGGACAGGAATGTCCCACCTATCAGGCTGGTCTTCAGCTCGACGTTTTATTTAGGAGGGAATGAGTAATCCATAAACCCCCTTGGCTGTGGAGGCCCGTTGTATGAAAGCCCTTTCCATACGGCTGGGTTTGAGTAGTATAGCTCGATTATTTTCTTACGAAATCCCGCAAAAAACATCCTGTTCCGAACGCTTACATGTTCTATTACTACCTTTTTTTCATCCATCTTTGTAAGCTCGTAAAAGGGCTTTTTAAACTTAAGCCTGGAAATCGAATCGAGGTTCCATAAACCGGCGTCAAAAAACCCAGCAAGACCAGGCTCTTTCGATATATAGTCAATAAATATTCGTCTTATTCCTAATTGTTTAGAACCAGGAACAAGCGTTTCGGCAAGTGCCTCCATGCTTTGTTGCGTTTCCTGATTAAATACCTTAAATCCCTCTTCAATCTCTATACCGTTATCGTCTTTAGTCTTTGCAAATACCTTAAGAGGAAGGCTTGAAATAAGACCATTCCCAAGTATTCCTACTGCAACGGTTTTTATAAAGCTTCTTCTTGTTGGTCTCATTTGACTTCTTCTATTTCTATAATTTCTACCTTTATGTTGTTTTCATTCTTTGCTTTCTCGGCAAATTCGTGTACTGCCTGAGCCCTCTTTTTTGCCGCAACTGTGTATTTTATTGCCTGCTTAGCTTTATCAAGGGGTATATCTTTTGTTTCCGTGAGTTTTAGAATAATAAATTTGTTCCCTTCTTGAATGACCTCGCTCACGCTCCCTACCTCTTTTCCCATAAATTGGTTGTTATATCTCCTGTTAAACTTTAAATCCCTTACCCCAACATTCTTTCCAGAATTGGAATAATCAGATGCTATCTTTTCAAAATCTTCTCCGGTAGCAGCTCTTTTCTGGATTTCGTCTGCTAGGTTTTTATCTTCGACACTTATCTCTTTAAGACTTAGTATTTTATATTTCATCTCATTTTGCTTATAGTATTCTTCAATCTCGGTATCGCTTGCCAGCTCTTCTTTTGGCAGGCTATCCATAATTTCTCTCTGCATCTTGGTTACAATTAACCTCTTTTTGTAATCTTCTACATCCTGCTCAATTTTATTATCAAGTCCTCGCTTTAACCCAGCTTCGTATAGGATTTCATAATCTATGGCGGTCTGAAGGGGTTTTCCCTTCAGGTCCTCTTCATATATAGGTCTTCCGTTGACACGCGCAACGACCTTCTTTTGGGTTGTTTCTTCAGTGCTTGTAGTAGCTTGTTTTTTCTCAAATCTTTCGCATCCCGCTGCAAATAGAATTATAAAAACTAATAAAGGAAAAAGCTTTTTCATGATATTTGTTCCTCCATTGCATTGGATAATTTTTAGTCAAAAATTATACTGAGGAATTGACATAAAGCAAGCCTTGGATTAATATTAAACTCCAACTTTATAAATACCTCAGTTATGTCATTTGTGAGTGAGTTAAACGACCGTGGCAATCCCTTTAAGATTTCTCACTGCTCCTTCGCTTTGGCTCAGGACAGGGTTCGGAATGACACTTTGTATCACACGGGGGAGGGAGGGAGCGGGACTGGAAAGCCCTGCCTATCGTTCAAATACACCGATAGACGGGGTTTTCCAACCCCGTAGAAGGTGGCGATACAAGAATGTCTCGCCTATCGTGTGTGAGAAGGGAGCTAAAGATGCCGCAGAAGAATAAATATGATTGTATTGTAATAGGTTCAGGAGCAGGTGGAGCTCCTTTTGCATGGAGGCTTGCCTCAAAGGGGATGAATGTTCTTATCCTTGAAGCAGGAAGCCGCTATGACCCTTACAAAGATTACCCGCTTAATCTAACTGACTGGGAAACAAAAACCTTTCCTCACAGAACAAGAATGGAGCACGCCTTTGGTAGTAGTCAAGACCTAGATGAGAAATATACGCACCTCAAATCATGGAATAAAGCCTCCGGTAAGCTGAACCCCTCGAAAAAGAGGAGGTATCTTGAATACCAGCATGTGGTTGGCGTAGGTGGAACAACCCTTCATTTTCAAGGAGAAGCACATCGTTTTCATCCTAGTGCTTTTCGTATGAAAACCCTTTTTGGGGTAGGTGAGGATTGGTCTATAAGCTATGAAGACCTTGAGCCATATTACGTTGAGGTTGAAAAGATAGTAGGTGTGGCAGGGCCAAACGAGATTCCGTCTCGTAAACGAAGCGAACCTTATCCTCTTCCCCCTCATAAACTAAGCTACGCAAGCCAGGTGGTCGAGAACGGATGTAAAAAAATAGGTCTTGATCTTGTGCCTAATTCCGTTGCTATTCTATCAAATGCATATCGTGATACACCGCCGTGTAACTATTGCAATGGTTGTGTGTGGGGATGTCCGAGAAAGGATAAGGGTTCTGTAGATGTTACTTTTATTCCGCTGACCGAGCAAACTGGAAAGTGCCAGATACTTACAAACGCATTTGCAAGAAGGATTGAAGTAGAGAAAAAGAACGGCGTTAAAAGGGCAAAAGGGGTTTTCTATTACGATATGGATGGCAAAGAGAACTTCGCAGAAGGGGATTATATAGCGGTTGCTTGTGGGGCAGTAGAGACCCCTAGGCTGCTATTAAACTCAGGAATAAATGGAAATGGGCTTGTAGGTCAGAATTTTATGGAAACAACATTATATGAAGCTGTTGCTTTCCACCCGAAAAGGCTTGATTCATATCGAGGCATACCTATTGATAGTATTATCTGGAAGTGGAATGAACCGAACCCAAAGATGGGGTTTTTAGGTGGTCTCAGGCTTTTTCCTGGCGCAGGAAGCGCTGTTGGCCCTGTAAATTACGCCCTCCGCTATTTTGATGGCTGGGGGGAGGATTTTGTAGATGATGTAGAAAAATGGTTTGGGCATGCTATAGCGATGGGTGGAATTGGAGAATTTCTCCCTAATAAGGATACATTTGTTACAGTTGATGAAAAGGTGAAGGATAATTTTGGTGTCCCTATAGCTAAAATTCAGGCATTTCTTGGGGATTCCGAGCTTAAGATTCTTGATTTTATGGCAAAGACATCAAAGGAGATTCTCAATGCTTCCGGTGCAGGGGAGATAGTAGAAGAGTTTTCTACATATGACTTTTTCAATGCAAGCCATGTGTTTGGTACTTGCAGGATGGGAAAAGATCCCGCTACGTCAGTTGTTGGTCCGGATCTTAGAAGCCACGAAATTAAGAATCTCATTGTTACTGATGCAAGTGTTTTTCCATCATCTGGGGGTGGAGATGCTCCATCGCTTACTATTGAGGCTCTGAGTTTGAGGGCTGCGGATCTATTAGTTGAAAGATTAAAAAAGGGTTAATATACAGTGCATTCCTCTAAGTTTTTTTTCCTTTGGATCCTAGGTACTTATTTCGCCATAAGTTTATTAGCCTCCTGCTCAAGTAGCTCTGGTAGTTCAAATAATAATTCTTCTGCTATACCAACATTTGAAAACGTTTCGGCGGGAGCTGGTTTAACGGGCATAGGGGGACTCGGGGGGACAGCGGCATGGGGGGATTTCAATGATGATGGCTGGCAAGATCTACTCCTTGCCGCCAGTCTTTTTTCTTCTAACAATATTTCTCTTTCTAGGAATAATGGCAACGGAACATTTAGCGATGTAACTGAGGGGTCTGGAATTCGTAACGTTAAAACTAGAAGTGTGTCATGGGCAGATTTTAACAATGATTGGCTTCTCGATTTTGTTACTGGCACGATAATGGCGGGCGAGCCACCGATACTGTATCAAAACGAGGACGATGGCATTTTTCTTGATGTTTCTCAAGAGGCTGGGATCACAAAAGAAGGCGGAGTAATTGGTCATACCATTTGGGCTGACTATGATAAGGATGGATGGGTTGACCTTTTTCAGGCAAATGCTACTGATTCTGTAAGGTCCTTTCTCTATCACAATGAGAGAGATGAAACCTTTAGTGAGGTATCTGAGGGAAGCGGGCTTGGAGAATTCATTACAAATTCAGCGATTTGGTTTGATTTTGATAATGATGGATTGCCTGACCTTTTTCTAGCAAATGATGGATTAAATACACTCTATTTAAATAATGGTAATGGGACGTTTAATGATATTACGGATAATGCTGGGGTTGGAGGCGACCCTAACTGGGATTCTGTCGCAGCATGCGTAGGTGATTTTAATGGCGACGGCTTTTTTGACCTCTACGTAGTAAACATCTTTTCAAATATCCTTGTAAGAAACGCACTTTATAGGAATAATGGTAATAGGACATTTACAGATGTAACAGAGGAGACGCAAACAGAAGATGTGGGAGATGGAAGAACGTGCGCCTGGGTTGATTTCGACGGAGATGGAAGGATTGATCTTTTTACTACAAATCACCTAAGTCCAAGTAGGCTTTTTAGAAATCTTGGGAATATGAGGTTTGTTGATGTTGCTCCTCAAGTGGGCTTGGATTTTCCTATAGATGTGTTCGGTGCAGCCTGGGGTGATTATAACAATGATGGTTTTATGGATGTCTTTTTAAACGGGCATATTGGAACAGGTCTTATGGAGAATAGTGGTACGCCAAACAACTTTCTTGTAATTAATCTTATTGGCAATGGAGAAACGACTAATATATCAGCTATAGGAACAAGGGTTGAGGTTAGTACTACCAAGGGGGTTCAGATAAGAGAGGTATCAGGTGGGCGCGGTTGCTGTGAGCAGGATATGCTTCCTCTTCATTTTGGGATAGGGAATGAAAATGAGGTAGATATTCAGGTTCAGTGGACAGATGAAGAGGAGTGCAGCTTTCCTAACGTTAATGTTAAAGGTGGACGGTTGTTTCAGATTTCAGAGAATGGGTGTAATCTCAGTGAATTTTAACGAGGTTCATAGAAACAACCTATAAGGGGAATGTTAGTATTAGATCAATCATAAAGCTCGCTTATACAAATTCTATTTTTCAACTCGACGATTCCCTTTAACTTGCTGCATGGTTTCAATGTCATTAGCGAATAAGTTCACGGAGCCTGCGATTATATGGCGAGGTTAGAAAACCTCGCCTATCGAGGATGAAGGTCGGATACACCGATAGGCGGGACATTCTTGTCCCGAATTCCCGATCACCTTTGAACCACCAAACGGTGTGGAGTTAGAAAACCTCGTCTATCGGTGTATTTTGATTAATTTTTATTACTGCTCATATCCGTTAGCCATATGTGTTAAAATAAACCAAAATCATGATTTCTCTCTCCGTAGTTCTTCCAGCTTATAACGAAGCAAAAAATATTGAAGGAACGGTTAGTGAAGCGATTTCCTATCTTAGGGAAAAATTTGAGCAATTTGAGATAATAGTTGTTAATGATGGCTCGGTAGACGGAACTCGAGAGGTTGTAGAAAGACTATCCTTATCTAATCCAAAGATCGTTTTGGTAAATCATCCAGTAAACTTGGGCTATGGCTCTGCTCTTAGGAGCGGATTTGAAAGAGCATCATTGGATTATATATTCTTTATGGATAGCGATGGTCAGTTTAAAATAAGTGACGTTGATCGTCTTCTTCCTTTCATAGAGAATTATGACGTCATAGTTGGCTATAGGGGAAAAAGAGCGGATTCTTTCATCCGTTCACTAAATACAAGGATTTACCATCTCTATATAAGGTTTCTCTTTGGATTGAAAGTAAGAGATATAGACTGCGCATTTAAATTGTTTCCTAAAAGTGCCTATGATGCCATTAAACCTATAAAATCGGATGGAGCGCTTTTTAGTGCAGAGTTTCTTATCAAGTTAACAAAAAAGGGTTTCAGGCTTAGAGAGGTTCCAGTAAGGCACTTTCCACGTCGGTTTGGAAAGCAAACAGGTGCAAATCTCAGGGTAATACTGAGAATGTTCAAGGAGTGCTGGAAGCTTAAAGATGAACTTAGGGTTTCATAAATTAGAAAATACTCAAAGATGGAAATACCTTATTTTTCCTGCGCTTCTTGTTGTGGGACTCATCTTAAGGCTCATTTTATCTTCTTATTGGACCTACGAGGGTGATTTTGGAACATGGAAAGCATGGGCGTATGGTATTTATAATACAGGATTTTCCAAGTTTTATGATCAAGTCTGGTGTGATTACATGCCTGGGTATCTATATGTCCTTTGGCTACTTGAATACATTCATTCTGCATTTCCAGCGATGTCAGATAAAATCCTTTTTAAGCTTCCTGCAAATCTCTCAGATCTTGGGATTTCAATTTTGGTCTTTCTTGTTCTTAGGAATATCACTAGCTTAAAGAATGCACAGCTTACATCCCTTTTTTATTTTTTCAATCCCGCCTCGATTTCAAACTCAACTTTTTGGGGTCAGGTTGACTCTGTTCATACCTTCCCACTCCTTCTTTCAGTTGTATTTGGGCTTAGGGGATGTTTAGTCGCATCGGGTGTGTTTGCATCGCTTGCATTTATGATAAAGCCGCAGAGCGTTGTGATCTTTCCGATTCTAGGGTTTTTTGCAATTATACATCTATTTATAAAGAAAGAAGGAGGTAGACTGGGCTTAAAAGACCTCCTTCCTGGTGTCACAATGCTTGCTGCGTTGGTTGTTACGTCCTTTATAATTACTCTCCCTTTTATATCAAGCGAAATAGATAGCATAAGTGACGTGTTTAAGGAGCCTGTTTATTTCATGAAGGAAAGATTCGATAGAGCGTATAGTCAGTATAATATTGCATCTCTTAACGCATTCAATTTCTGGGGGCTTGTTGCTATGTGGCAGAACGACCAGACAAAATTTCTCGATGTGACGTATCAGAGGTGGGGAACTATGATTTTTGGGATTGTCTATGCCCTGGTGCTGGTGTTGTTATTTCGTTTTAATTTAATAAAACGAGTTGAAGAAGCATGGATTCGAAATTTTGACCCTGTACAAAAACAAAACTATGTCGAAATGCCTGATCCATCCATGCACTCTTGCCTCGCTAGTAGCGCTTCGCCTTCTTCACGCGCTAACAGCTTCGCCGATGGAGCCAATTCAACTATTCGAACTATTCATGCTGTGACGCTTATCCTATTTGCCCTTTTTCTTTTTGTAACCCGTACCCATGAAAGGCACTTTCTTCCTACGATAGCGTTCTTCACACTGATTGCCTTTCGTTCGAGCTTATATTGGTTTTTCTATGCCCTTATTTCGTTTGTTTATGTGTTTAATATGTTCTATGCATATATAGAACTCATGCCTCGTGTTTCAGAGAGTGCACGGCCTTATCTAATTCTTCCAGCATCCTCGCTTCAGCCTTTTATTCCAGGAATGGTTTTTCTGCTTTTAATAATCTTTCTTATAGTTCTAGTAGACTTTATAAGAAATTCTGTTGGGCTTTATAGAATGACAAACTCTTAAACAATAGAAAAAAGATGATACCAAAGGCTTTCCTAAAAGAAAACAAGATTGGAATTCTGCTTTTCTTTTTACTTGCTTTGAGTATTGGCCTTAAATTATATCGTCTTGACAATCCAAAGAGCTACTATTTTGATGAGATCTATTATGCCTTTACTGCTCAGGAGATGGCAAAAGGAAATAGAGCTGGGTGGGAGATAGGTCATACTGCCCCTCAAGGATTTGCCTATGAATGGTCGCATCCCCATCTTGGAAAGGAACTAAGCGCCATAGGTATCCTGATTTTTGGCGATAACGCTTTTGGATGGCGTTTTTTCCAGGCTATTTTTGGGGGATTTGGTACTTTATTTATTTACCTGCTTGGTAAAGAGCTTTTTCAAAGTAAAAGGGCTGGGCTAATAGCTGCTTTTTTATTTACATTTGAGTCATTTATCTTTGTGTTAAGTCGTATCGCTATGGTGGATATTTTTCTTATGAGCTTTATTCTAGTTGCATCACTTTTTCTTGTTAAATTTGCAAATACTAAAAAAGATATTTTTCTTGTGCTTACAGGTGTTTTTTGTGGGGCTGCTATATCAGTAAAATGGAGTGGTATTTATGCCCTAGAATTTTTAACTGCTTCTTCGTTTTTGTTGATATTTTATCGCGAGGCGTATTCAAAAATTGAAAAAAAGGGCTCCTTCTATTTTCAACTTTTAAAAATCATTCCAAAAATATTCCTCGTATTTGTGATCATTCCATTTGCGGTTTATCTTGCATCATATATTCCTTTTTTTCTATATGGTAACTCTTTTAATGATTTTATATCTCTTCAAAATAACATGTATGGGTACCATAAAGGACTTACAGCAACACATCCCTATCAGTCTTCTTGGTGGAAATGGCCGCTACTTCTTAGATCTGTTTATCTATATCTCGGAAGCGGTGAGAAGGAAAGCGCCCATATTTATGCGATAGGAAACCCATTTATTTGGTGGTCGGGCTGCGTGTTCCTAATTTTGAGCGTTGTTCAAGTTATACGCAAGGAGCTACCGGCCCTTGCTTTTGTAACACTTAGCGTTTTAGCATACTGGCTTCCATGGGCGCTATCTCCAAGAAAGCTTGTGTTTTTATACCATTTTCTCCCATCACTTCCTTTTGTAATTCTAATAATTGCTTACTTTCTTGACTTACTCTGGACAAAATCCTATTATGGCAGAGCATTTGTCTTAGTGTATCTTGCTATTGCTTTGGGTATGTTTATCTACTTCTATCCTATACTAGCAGCGATTCCAGTTCCAAATGACTCAGTTGAAAGTTTTTTTTGGCTTAAGTCGTGGAGATAATAATATGCTATTTGAGAAGGTTTTATTATATGCAATGACTGATCCTAATACCGTTTCCATCGTGAATTTAAGGTATAAATGATGACCCATCATTGCGAGGAGCACTTCGACGGGATCTGGGGTAGTGATCAAAGAGGGTGGATTTTAGGGAACCACAAAGCATGTCCTGAGTGGTTCGATTAAACTCACCACAGGTTCTGTGTCGAAGTACTCAGTAGAATTAAAATATATCGATAGACGAGGTTTTCTAACCTCGTTATACAGTGCGGGACAAGAAAGTCCCGCCTATCCGCCACAGTAATTACAAAACAATAAATGCAATTTTTGTGTAGGAAAACGTTATTATTATGATACAGTTATGCGGTAATGATGGTGATCGTGTTTAGAAAATCGGACATATTGAGCAGCGTAATACTTGGGGAGATTGTTGCGATCTTTCTCATCTTTATCTCAAAAAACCTTGAGCAGGATATACCGATACTCGATATTCTAATAAGATCTAAGTGGTTAATATTTTTTCTTGTTCCCGCTCTAGCGGCCATTGGGGTTTATGGGACGTTTCGTTTAGGAAGGAGGCACCCTGTTTTATTCCAGTTTGGAAAGTTTATTACAATCGGGTTATCAAATAGTGCTATAGATTTTGGAATCTTGAACCTTTTTATATTTGCTACAGGTGTGGAAAAAGGCTATCTCTATTCGATTTTCAAAGCCATTTCCTTCTTGGTCGCGGTCACTAATAGCTATTTGTGGAATAGGTTCTGGACATTTAAAAGCCAGGAGACTAAAGAAACTGGGAAGCAATTCTTCCAGTTTTTAACAATAAGCGGCGTTGGATTTGGGATAAACGTACTCGTCGCTTCCTACGTTGTAAACATTATTGGTCCTCTTGGTGAAATCTCACCAAGGCTGTGGGCAAACATTGGTGCATTTATAGCTATAGTGATTTCGGTCTTCTGGAACTTCTTAGGATATAAATTTATAGTTTTTAAGAGGTAAATCTAATATCCTACCCACCCGAACTTGTTAATCCAGAGAACTCCCCATAGATTCACAATGACGCCTAAAGAAATCAGCACCATGTGGTGCCATCTAATTTTGTCACCTATCCCCTTCACGGTCAGTAAAAATAAAAAGGGGTAGAAATCCAAAGCAAATCTATAACCAAACTGAGCCCATCCCGTACCACAATGCATAAATTCCACAAATGATACAAAGATAATCGAAAGCCAACATCCAATAGCAAGCCTATTTCTTATACCTGCAAATAACGCGTAGATAAAGGCCGGAGTAGTAATCCAAATTGCTAAACCATTCCATGAAGGTATTATATACGGTGGTTCAGGAAGGTACTTCGGCAGGGCAGTAAATATTACTCTAATATGTCGGGGGATATAGGTTATATCAAATGTGCCCTTTTGGCGCCACGGCTCTTCAAATATACCAGGTTTCAGATAATAAGAGAGATCCCATATAGTGTCGAACCTAGCGTAGTTGTAACCGAAATTTAGCAGGACGAAAATTCCAACACCAAGCACGAGCAAAAAAAGAGGTTTAAACTTGATTCTCCCCAAAGGTGAGTCTTCAGAGGAGCTACTCAACCACTTATCAGACAACATAACTAGGAAAAAGGGAAAGGAGATGACAGTAGGGAGACGGGACCAATAAGCACACCCTAAAAAAACCCCTATCAATAATAACCTCTTACGTGTGAGTGTTTCATAAACTGCAAGAAGGAGAAAAGTAACAGCCGTGACTTGGGAGAAAGTCCAGACCCAACCTGTACTTGCTGCCCACCAGTGTATAGTACCGAAGCCAAACATAACTGTAGTCCAGAGCTGCACACTGCGGCTTTTAGTTAATTCTCGAAAGACTAAAAATGCAATAGATACGTTTAAGCTCCCAAGAAATATCGAGGCAATCGTCTGATTCGTAGATAGACCGAAAATAGCCACAAAAGGAAAAAGAAGAATCGCAGGCATGGGAGGCGGGATGATGTAGTATCTACCCTCGTATACGGCTAACTCAATCCACTTTACATCCTCCGTTAGGTATAGCCTTCCGTGCAGGAATGCATCAGCAAGACGAACGAAGTTGTTATAAGGAGTCGGATCTCCCTGACTCGTAAAGTAGTATACTAAAAATGTAATGGCAAAGAAAAGCAGAAAAGTAATTATAGAGAAGCCCCTACCTTTAAACATTAATTCAAAAGTGTGCATGATTTCGATTTATCTCGAACTCTATTTGTGAACAACTCTCAAATATTAAATCTGGTAATCAGTCCCAAAGACTCGCCCACCCAAATTTATTAATCCAGATGACTCCCCAGATATTCACGAGTATACCAAAACAGATAAGAAGCTTTTGATCCCAAGTTAAATCGGAATCCTTGCCCAGGGTGGATTTTATTCCAACTGCTGTAAGCACAAGTAGAAACGGATAGAAGTCCATTGCAAAACGATAGCCGAACTGCATCCATCCAGTATTGCCGTATGAAAACTCAAGGAGTGCTATAGGAATAATGGCTGACCAGCAGGCAAGAGCGAGTTTATTCCTAATCCCTGCAAAAACAGAATATACAAAAGCCGGCGTTGTTAATAAGATCGACATACCCATATATGCAGGCATTACGTATGGTGGCTCAGATTTAAAAACCGGAGGTTTTAGGAAGAAAATCCAGAGGTGTTTTGGAATATAAGATATATCAAAAAGTCCTTTAGTATATACCCATGTGTACTCTTTAGATACTATGGAATAGGCTATATCGAAAGGGGTACCGAATCGGATGTAATTGTAAATAAAATTCAAAATAATAAATAAACCTACACCAGATCCTAATTTGAGAATGGGTATAAAATTTATTCTCTCTAAAAAAGAGGTGTCGTTAGGCCTCCTAAGCCACTTATCTGATAACATAATGAGAAAGAAAGGAAGTGATAGAATCGTAGGAAGCCTAGACCAGAAGGAGGCTCCTAAAAGGAGCCCAATTAAAAATGGACGCTTACTACTGAACGTTTCATAAACAGCCAGGGTAAGGAAAAGAAAAGACGCTACATGGGCAAAGAACCATGCCTTGCCAATACTTGCTATGTACCAGTGAATTGTCCCAAATCCAAAAAGCATAGTCATCCAGATCTGTAATCTTTTGTTGTCGGTAAGTTTTCTCATAAGGAGATAAACTAGAGAAACGTTAAAGCTTCCCCAGAAAACGGAGGCTAGTGTTTGGTTTGCCTTAAGCCCGTAGATTGCAACTTGGGGTATAAGAAGAATTGCAGGCATTGGAGGATAAATAACATAAAACCTTCCATCTATAGCTAGAAGCTCATTTAACCAGGTAGGTTTTTCCAAAACATATAACCTTCCGTGCAGAAAGGCATCTGCAAGCGGTACAAAATAATGAAATGGTGTTGCTCCACCTTCACCGGTAAAGTAGTAGACAGTAAAGGTTATTACAAAGAAAATTAGGGCGACCATAATATAAAAGCGGCTTTTTACAAGTGATAAAAATTTCATAAACTTCCTTGCTACCAAAAATCTGTGTTGATATAACTTTGCGATTTGGGAGAAATAATCAAATATTACGCCCCAGCTCAATTTGCTTTTCCCGTATTCTCTATCCCTGAAGAGGATAGGAACCTCGGTTACATGTTTATATTTTCCCTTTACAAGAATCTCAAGACCAATTTTAAATCCCTCAGGACTTAGTTCTACACCTTCTATAACATCCTTTCTAAAAAAGAAGAAACCGGACATTGGGTCTTTAACATGAGTAAGCGCTCTTGCAACAAGCGTTGCCAATTTGGAGGAAACTTTTCTCGCGAAAGGCCAATTTTCAACATCGCCACCTTCCACATATCTGCTTCCTATTACAAAATCCGACTCTCCGGAAATGATAGGTTTGGCAAGCTCAGGTATATTGTCCGGCGGATGACTTAAGTCTGCATCCATAACACCGATTATGTTACCCCTAGCCAGTTGGATTCCGTCTAATACCGCTGAGGAAAGCCCCCTCTTATCGAATCTGCGTAGTACCTCAAGGTTATTATATGTGCCTTTCAGTTGCTGAGCGACTTCCCAGGTTCCATCAGGTGAGTTGTCGTCAACTATTATTAATTCTCCATCTAGTGTATGTTCACGAAATACCTTGAATATCCTCTCAACGAGAATTGGTATATTTTTAGCTTCGTTATAGGTTGGAATAACTACTGTTAAGTCCATCCTTCAACCTTTTGTGCAACCACCATCATGTTGTCACCTAAATTGAAGGGGATCTGATGTTCGCCAAAAAGCCTGTGCAAAAACTTCATAATCAATTCGGCAATATGAGAAATATGTGCTAACTTTTTGGTAAAATATCTAGAGCTAATGATATGCGTATAATTCTGTACCTTGACGACACGAAACCCCGTTTGTTCTAAGAGACAGGCTATAGTCTTTGGCGTGAAATAAAAGACATGCATGTCCATAAGCCAAGGCCACCGGGGTCCCATAAAACGTGCCACAAGACTCCCAATGTTGATGGTAGAGAGAAAGAGGTATCCATCCTTTTTTAGCAGGCGGTGTATCTCAAGAAGTTCCTCCCTTGGATCCGAGAGGTGTTCTATCACGTCCCACAAGGTGACCGCCTCATAGTTTTCATCAAACGGGAGACGCGACAACGTATCGCTATGAATAGACAGGCCAAGTAGACGCGCCTCCTCAGCTGCCCATGTTGACAGCTCCAATCCCTCGACTTCATATCCTGCTTCACGGGCCACATCGAGAAAATAGCCACAGTAACACCCTACATCCAAAAGCTTACCCCTTGGGACGTACTTTTGAACTTCTTTTACAACATTACGAAATGTGAGATAACGACTCTCCTTTTCCTCGCGGTACAATGGATCAACGACTTGTTGGTACTCGTTCTCCAGCTCTTGCGGACTAGGTATCCCTTTCAAAGCCACGAGACTACAATCTATACATTCGACAATTTCCCCGTATTGACCATGGCCAAAGCTGGTGCATGAATAAATTGAAGCGTTTCGCTCCATCGAACGATTACGTGAATGATACTTAGTGCGTAGCTTAGGAGAGTTACAAAGGTAACAGGTTAGGTTTTCCCCTTTAAGCCCGACTCTAATATATTTTTCAGATGTCACTTTCAGAATTGATGAACATGCAAATGGGCTTTTCATACCTTGGGTACCACCTCATTTTTTGATCTATTTTCATATATAGACCTTTAATTTAAACTGCTTTTATTATGCTTTGTCAAGAAAAGTTTTCTCTCTTTGTCATTGCGAAGACTTCGATAAATTCAGTGTAAACACCATGAAGCAATCTGAAACACTTTGTCACTACGAAGTGAAGAATCTCGTTTTTAGATTGCTTCGTCCCACTCGTTTTACTCAGGGTCCTCGCAATGACCGAATGGACCGCCTATTTCATTTGTGACGAAAAATCCTATGAAGGTGCATTGGTTTTATCTAATTTCCTTCTTTGGCTTTAGAGGGAAGATTCCGAAATCTGGATAAGTCTCATGGAATAATTTATCCCTACAAATCCCCTCATGAATGCAGGCATATTTACTGAAGTGATACCCGACCCAATACCGAAATCCATTCCTGTGGTAAATATTATCAATTTCCCTATCTGTCATATTGGGTCGGGACATCATTTCCCGATATATCTCTCTAGATATCATATCAAACCTGGAAAAATCCAGAGAAAGGGTCCTAATATGGTAAAGGGAGCCGAAACCGACTATTATCAAAATTGGAACAACGATTATCCATTTTCTCATTATTTCTCGATTTGAAATAAGGGAATAGCCGGCAAGGGTAAAGACAATCGGGAAAACAATTGTTATGAGTCTATCCCTGAAATATACCCCAAATGGATAATGAGAAGGTATAATATCATCCACAAATGATGCTATCACAATCAAAAACAATATTGCCGTAATGCAGGTCTGAAAATTCCTGTTTCGCCAACCCCCAAAGCAAAAATTAAGAAGTAAGGACCCTAATATCAAAATCAATCCTGTTAATGAATAAAACTCTGGCTTAAAAGCAGTTCCTGGGGTGAACCCATAAGCCCTTAGAAACATAGCTTCAAGATACCCATAAACCACATGTGGGGGGTGAAATGGATCTAACAAAGCCTTAGCAAGCTTATAAAAATCTATACCAGCAACCTTCGGTAGGGAAATGTGATGTAATGTAGCCAGGATTAAAACGATAGTAAAAAACGATGCGAAGGGCTTGAAAGATATTAATGTAATCTTCGATCCCTTGGCAAATTCCAAGATATAAAAAACTAGCATTCTAATTAATACCCATATTGTTAGGAAAATGAGACTGTAAGGATGCGCTGTATAGGATAAGAAAAGCAAGCAAAAAAGGAGGAACAAATTGCTTTTATTAAGAACGATAATGCATTCTTCAAATACCATAATTGTAACCACAGCAAATGGCACTGAAAAAAGAAAGGGAATAAATCCCCAATAGAACGCACCAGAATACAAGGATAATGATGCAAACAAAGTGAGAAAAAGTGACAATGAAATTCCAAGTATGTATGAAAGTGCTTTACGTTTCTCTGAATATAGATCCAGTGCATGGATTAATTTTAATCCGACTAGGACTGAAAATATAAATTGTAAAAGAGATATGGATAATGAGGGAAATGCTTTTGGTGTAAATCCAACGAGGCCTGAAAAAAAGAATAAAGGAGCATTGATAAGGTAAAAAAGCTTATATGCTGGTATAAAAACGAGCTCCCATCCAGGATTCTGACCCTTTATAGTCTCTATAATAACTTGTACCATCGCCCAATGATCGGGACCGTCCAAAGCAGGGAAAAAAATCATTCCGGATACCGGAATGGATGCAAGAAATGTAATTAATATGCACCCTAAAAAACCGAATCCATAATATCTAAGCCAGCGAAGTCTACTATTTACTAACATGCTCTTTAAATTCCTAATATTTTTTCCAACCACCTCTTTCCAAAGAATTAGAAAAATGTTCATTATTCAGTTTTTTCTTATTTTCTATTCCGAGTTCTTTTATAAAATCTAAATAAGTATTTAAATTATTATCTCTTTCAAAGACAAGAATTTCAAATGCAAAGTAAATAATCAATGTTTATTGATAATTAGCTTCATAACGTTAATACAAATAAACTATGTCAGTTATAGGAATAAGCCATATACATACAATTGACCTATGATTTTAACTTGTGTATTTTAAAACCTCATTCAAAATTAGGTAAACATTTTCACCTCGGAATAGAATAATGAGCAATAAACTAAGGTTTCAGCCAATAGGAACATTAGGATACTATTTATCTTTTGTCTACAAACTCACAAAAGAAGTTAATAAGTCAGCCGATAACTCAATTCTCGTTTATTTGGTTGTTATTATTGTCATTACACTCTTTAGAAAGTTTCTTCCGGGCTTTGTGCTACCAATTGCGGCTTTATTGTTTTTCTTGGCGCCTTATTTGATGAAAAGTAAGGTAACTGGCCTAAAGTGGAATCTCCGTGGTGTGCTATTAGGACTTGTTGTATCGGCAATCATTCTCTCTATTTATCTAGTTATTGTAAATAAACCTATAAAGCTTGGTAAAATTTCTTATACACTTCTTATCTTGCAACTTTTTCTTGTCTCTCTACCTGAGGAGGTTTTTTTTCGAGGCTACCTTCAGGAGAAAATTGGAAATAATTTAAAGGGCATACTAATAGTCAGTTCACTGTTTGCCATTGGGCATTTTGTTACATTGTGTTTGGGTGGGGGTTACGTTGGAGTTGGTTGCATGAAAACCCTTCTTACATTTTTTCCCTCTATCGTTATGGGTTATATGTATGCCAAAACTGGTACGCTCTGGGGAAACGTTATATTCCATTTTCTTGCTAATGTTGTTTATGAGGGTACGGGGGGATTGTAATGGGTAGGGGCTGCATATATGCAGCCCCTACTTGATACGATTTTTGCAAGTATTATACTAACAGGCATCATGGATAACATCAGGGTAGGGTTGGGACAGATTGATGTAACCGTTGGTGATTTAGATGGGAATCTAAAGAAGATTCTCAAGTACATAGAATTAGCGAAAGAACTGCGTGTTAATATATTATGTTTCCCTGAGCTGGCAATCACAGGCTATCCTCCTGAGGATTTACTACTGAAACCGAGCTTTATAGAAGATAACTTAGAAGCTTTAGCTAAAGTTTCTAATGCTACAGAGGGGGTTACATTAATTGTTGGTTTCGTAGATAGAAAGGAGGATATCTATAACGCCGCCGCTATAATCCACAATAAGAAGTTGGTTGACGTTTACCACAAGCGTTATCTTCCTAACTATGGTGTCTTTGATGAGAATAGGTATTTTCAGTCCGGTTATCGTGCGCCTGTTTATAAACTGGGTGGAGTAATATTTGGGGTAAATGTTTGTGAAGACATCTGGTATCCGGGAGACCCAACAAGGGAGCAGGCTCTGTTAGGCGATGCTCAGATAATAATAAATATCTCTTCCTCCCCTTATTATGTCTCAAAGGTCAAATCGAGGGAAAGAATGCTCTCCGTAAGGGCATCTGATTATTCAGTGATAGTCGTCTTTTGTAACCTCGTGGGGGGTCAGGATGAGCTTGTATTTGATGGACATAGTGTTGTAATAGGTGAGGGAGGCGATATAATAGCCCGCGCTTCAGGGTTCAAAGAAGAGCTTCTTGTTACGGACATCAGTCCAGGTAGGGTGTTTCGCTCATCTCTTCACGATCCAAGAAAAAGAAAGGAGAAGCAGGCTCTTTGGCGTGAATCAAAACAGGCAGAGGTTATTGAAATTACCGAGGAAGAGCCTTTAAGGAATTCTCGCCCCCGTATTGCCCCTAAGGTAGAGGAAATTCTGCGTCCAGAAGAAGAGGTGTTTCGTGCTTTAGTACTTGGAACTAGAGACTATGTCACGAAGAATGGTTTTAAGAAGGTTGTAATAGGCCTAAGCGGTGGTATTGACTCATCACTTGTCGCGGGAATTGCTGTTGAAGCACTTGGAAAAGAAAACGTTATCGGGGTTTCGATGCCTTCTAGATATACCTCTTCGGGAAGTATAACGGATGCTGAAAAACTCTCCGGGAACCTTGGAATTGAGCTTATCACCGTTCCCATAGAGAAATCATTCAGCGCTTATCTTGATTTGTTTACTCAAGCCTTTAGCGGGAAAAAGCAAGACGTAACCGAGGAAAACCTTCAGGCAAGGATTCGGGGCAATATACTCATGGCGCTTTCTAATAAATTCGGATGGCTCGTGCTTACAACGGGAAACAAGAGTGAAACAAGCGTTGGCTACTGCACGCTATATGGAGACATGGCTGGGGGATTTGCTGTGATAAAAGACGTACCGAAGACGTTTGTTTATCGCATAGCGGAATTTTATAACAATTGGAAAGGAAAAGAGATTATTCCGAAAACCGTTTTAGAAAAGCCGCCCTCGGCGGAGCTAAGACCTAATCAGAAGGATACCGATTCACTCCCGCCTTACGAGATTCTCGACCCAATACTCAAGGCATATGTAGAGGACGATTTAAGCATAGAGGAGATTATTGCTTTAGGGTTTGATGAAAATGTGGTGAAGAGGGTAATAAAATTAGTAGATTCAAACGAGTACAAGCGGAGACAGGCTGCTCCTGGCATCAAAATTACTGTAAGAGCCTTTGGCAAAGATCGCCGCTTTCCGATAACAAACTTGTATAGAGGGTAATAAGGTAATACCACTTTCAATAGAAATGTGTCTAAAATGCCAACAGAATGTCATTTGCATGTTATGTGATAAGAGCATTCTGTTACGGGTTTAAGCAGGAATCCATTATGCCTTTGTCATTCCAAAACGTTACCCACTAAAGAAATGTGGGTACAAGCTTTATTGGGGATCCAAAAAAATATGGATACCCGATAAGTGCACTCGGGTATGACAGGTTAGAAGCCTCTTGGGTAGGAGCTGTATTCCTTTCCCGATATAATCGGGGGTTAATACATTCGGGCATGACAAACCATCAAAAGTTTCTAAAGTAAATAAACAAATTTTGAATACTTAACAGTTGGAAATGGGGTGATATAAGCATTACGATTTTTTACTATCAGGGTAGATTGGTTGATCCCATTAGGTAGCGGTCGCACTCACGTGCAGCACTGCGCCCTTCATTGATAGCCCATACTACAAGACTCTGACCGCGGCGCATATCACCAGCAGCAAAAACGCCTTTTAT
>Ga0209431_10000513_pt1 | contig 32336 bp, 47 predicted proteins | sample RifCSP13_3_FD_184021 | JGI IMG/M metagenome (GOLD analysis project Ga0209431, IMG submission 184021) | Soil microbial communities from Rifle, Colorado - Rifle CSP2_sed 13_3 (SPAdes) (version 2) | ecosystem: Environmental > Terrestrial > Deep subsurface > Rock core/Sediment | place: Rifle... | reverse complement strand
ATGCAAACTCATGAAACCTTATCAAGCCAACTTGAAATGATAGATCGCAATCTTGAATTATATGAAAAAGCCCAAGAAGAATATGATTTACAAAAGTCGCTCAAAGAAAATATAGAAAACGGCATACGCATCCTCAAAACTCTTTCAATTGAATATAAAAAATTATTTCAAGAACTCCCAAATAGTGAAGAGATTTCTCAAGAATTAAAATTGGTTGAAAAAAAAGAAATAGAACTCAAAATAGAAATGAGTAAAATTCAGCAAGAAAAAGAATCTGCGTATCAACAAAAGGGATCTTTATCTGCCCAAAAAATAAAACTTAGTCAGATGAAAAAAGAGTTTAGTAACAATGAACAAAAAATTAAAAAATTATTCGAACAAAGCGATGAATATAACGAAATTGCAAAAGCATTAAGTAAAGATGGTATTCAGGCACTTTTAATTGAAGAAGTAATCCCGGAAATTGAACAAGAAGCCAATGATCTTCTTGCCCGACTTACAGATAATCAATCTCACCTGTTCATTGAGTCAATTCGAGATCTTAAAAAGGGTGGTTCTCGAGAAACGCTTGATATAAAAATTTCAGATCCATCAGGATTGCGTGCATACGAACTTTTCTCTGGAGGCGAAGCTTTCAGAATCGATTTTGCACTCCGAATTGCCATATCCAAATTATTAGCCCGACGCGCAGGAGCTTCGCTTCAAACGTTGATTATTGATGAAGGATTTGGTTCTCAAGACGAGGAAGGTCTTGGACATATCATGGATCTAATACATAAAATTCGCGATGATTTTGCCAAAATTATTATCGTTTCCCATTTGCCCAGCATGAAAGATCAGTTTCCTGTCCAATTTGAAGTACAAAAGAGTGCACAAGGAACCACTATTTCAGTTATTGAGCAAGGATAGCGAACTAGCGACCTCACCCTTCAATCATAGAGTTATAAATTTCGCACTATGGACCCCGGCCGGGGTCCATAGTGTAGTTTTTTAGTTTCATAAGTCTACATTTCAAAGAATAGATCTATAGCGAACTATGACTTTTCTATAATTCAAGACTAAGTGATAACAAAAGCTGGTCGTTAATTCTTGTGATTACTTCATCAAGAGAAGAGCTATAAATAAATAATTCTTCTATTTTCTGCATAAGCTCACCTAAATCTAAACCGATTTTTTGAGCACAAGTTGGATCAATACGTAATATTGAAATAGCCTTATCTCCCGTCAAAAAAGCATCATAGTTTTCTTTTCCTATTGGATGACGCAATACATAGACAGCTTGACGCCACAACTTCCCAATGGCACTATTTAAATCAATTTCTTTACCTACACGCAAAATTGCATCGTTCACTTCAGTAATAGTTATATTTTTACGATCATCACTTTTTAGGTTTAGATATTCATATGCTCTCATCGTGGATTCTTCATTTCCAAATGCACGAACATACATCTCTCTCAACGCTTCTTTCAAATCAAGATCAGTTCGAGCGATACGAATGTGAATCAACATTATCCCCTCCCGAACAAGCGAAAGATAATCGAGACGTCGCTTGAGGGCGATTTTTATTTTTTCTAATATGCCTGTCAAATACTTTCCAGCAGAAATATCTGTAGCTAATTTTTTAAGTTGCTCCTCAAGGGGAGCGCCATTTATGGGAATATAAAATGTTGAGGACCATCCAGAACGATCAAGTCGTTCTTTACATTCAATAACAAAATCATCAATCGCCACACAAAGTGGCCGAATTTCCTTAGGAGAATCTGCGCTAGATACAATCACTGTTTTATACTTCTCTAATGCCACTCTTAGTGCCTCAATACCTTCACTCTCCTGCGCATAAGAAACAGCGGCTCCTCCCGCCAAGAGAAAACTATCTGTTAACATAAGACAAAAAATAAAAAATATGTTTCCTACACCGATTTTCATCAAATCAATATTCAAAAATCTAAATCGCTTAAAAAAAAGCATATGTCTATTTAAAATCATTTGCTTCCTCTCCCCCTAGTCTTCAATCGTAAACTAAAAAAATATCGAACTATGGCCCCTCTGTGTGAGAGACTTATTAAAGAATTCTTTATATTATAAGTCTACGAGACGAAAAATAAGTCTAATTAATGTCATCAATATATTACAAGATATGAGCATAACAATAGGAGCTAAAGAAATACAAGAAGAAAGATACATATATTGGGCAATAAAAAACCCCATAGAGCAGACAGACTGATCCATGGGGTCAAAAAATAGAATTCTATCAAAAAAGGAGTGATGGATATTTATAAATATTAATTGCCAGAACGAACGATTCGTCCACGAGGGTTCTTAGCTTTTATTATCGCATACTTTTTCTTTTTTGGATTATTACTTTTTCTTGTTTTTTTTACTCGCTTTTTTACTCGCTTTTTTGCAGGCTTTTTTGCTTTCTTTTTCGATTTCTTTGCTGTAGACACCGCTGAACGAGTAATTTCTGTTGGCACTACAATCACCTGTTTTGATTGTGGCAAATTATTTAAATTTGGTTTAGAATCAACAGAAGATTTTTTTACACTATTCTTTGTAAATAAACCCTTATAAGCTAAGGTTGTAAAACCAGCTACGCCTACACCTATTAAAGCTGATAGACCCAAATTTTTCAGGGACATGTTGGGTAAAGTAAAGCGAGTTGCAGAAACTACATTAGGATTCCCTTGTACATTTCGAGCAGATAAGACTGCATGGGTTAAATTAAGTAGGCGCGTAGTCTCTTCTAGATCTTTTACAACTTGGTCAGAAGATGATAATGCTTGAGTTGGTAGTGCATGAGATGGGAGGGCTTGCGTTGAATGAGTAGGTCGCTCTGCTAATCTTCTTTCCATACCTTGAAACTGGGCTGAATTACCCACACATACCGCCGAGAAACCCATTACAATAGATCCCCAGACCTTCCTCATATTTTGAGAAACAGCTTCCCCTGCAGATGAACCTGCAGCTTTAGCAGCCGCATCGACTATTTTTTCAGAAGATCCCCTCAATGCCTGAGTCGAAGCTTCAGACGCAACTTGAGTAATTTGTGAAGAATTATGACTCAATGCTCGAGTCAGAGCTTCAGTCGCAGCGTTAGACACTTTTTCACCAAATCCTGGTTTCGCTGCTGTTTTTGCAGCCCTAGAAATTACCCTAGGCAACATACTCAATAGATTACCATTGATAGACATCAAAGACATAAGTAGTGCCAAAGTTACTACTTTTTTCAAATTATTTTTCATAATAAATCACCCCTTAAAAATCGTAATCAAAATGATGCCATTAACATAATAATAATCAAATTTATCACTAATCACCCTAACCCTTTTTCTCGATATCATGAAGCTAAAAAATAAATAAAGAAAAAACTAAAAACGTAGATTCACGAGAGGATATTACTCCCCTCGTGAATCTAATTATTTACGTAAATGAAAGTCAGTAACAGACATAAAATATATGCTACTTAATTTAAGTTCTTATTTACGTTTAGCTTTTCTTGCTTTTTTATGTTTACGTACACTTTTAACTGTTTTTTTCTTCGCAGATTTTCTAACAGTTTTCTTTACCTGCTTCTTGCGTACGGCTTTTTTAGCTTTTTTAGCAACATGTTTTTTAGCAACATGTTTGACTGTGCTTACATTAGCAGCAACTGAAGAAACTGGTTTTGCAACTACTGGTTTTGTAACTACTGGTTTTGCAACTACTGGTTTTGCAACTATAGGTTTTCTACGCTGTTTAATAAACTTGTTTCCCATATAAAATACCTGCCCAACTGCAGCCATCTTGATCAAGGTAGCCGCCGATGCTCCGATATTCGGAATAGACCACAGCATATCTTGTTTATCTGATGGGATTTTAGATGTAAGATAAGATCCAAGAGCAGAGGCTGGCCCAGTAAACCATTCACGACTTGGTCTCAATGATGGGAAGGCATTCAATCCAGAAGACAATAATAACGCAACAGATAATAAAACGCTTGTTTGACGTTTATTCATAATATTTCCCCCATCTAGGTAAGAAAATTAACATTAAAATAACAACCACTATTTCACAACAACTTCAATAACGAACTAAAGAACACAGAGAAATAAAGTTCTAACCTACTCTCATTGTTCAAATACTATTCACTATTTCAGTTTTCTTTTACCGCCACGATGACGTAATTTTTTACAGGAACAAGTTCTTCTTTTCTTAGAACTTTTCTTATTTTTTCTTATTTTTTTTTGATTAGTTTTTCTATTCTTTACAAGCTTACATGAACCTTGCGAACAACTTTTTGATTTATCAACTGTTTTAACTTGCTGAACAGCTAAAGAAACCTTTGGTTCTGATTCTTTTTGTTCTTTTTGTGCTTCTGAAAGTTTAGTTGCACTTAATATCTTGGTAATAATATTTCGAGGATTGAGATCACTCAATTGTAAAGCATGACCATCAAAACAAATGCCAATAAAACTTATTAAAGTAATAATAAATAAACGAATATTCATAACATAACCTTCACATTATTAAAATCATCTTCAACTTCATACTCTAAAACAACAGTAAGATAGTACCCAAAATCACTCTTTGGCAAAAAAAGTAAATATCTTTTGTCGCAATTTAGACTATGGTGCGTATAACCCTGATTTCAAAAAAGTAATTTAATATATTTTATATTGTAATATATAAAACTAATTTGTCAAATCAACTTTTTAATCAAATCCAATTTAAGACTAGTAGAAAAAAGAGATTCAAACTTTTTTCTACTATCAAATCGTCTATTAACTAGACGAACAGAGGAAAAACCAATAATTTTATTTTCTGAACAAATAATACTGTGATCTACCCATTGTGAGCTAACGCAGCACTGAGGGGTAAATGTATTACGAAACTTAGTTTTAATCTTAACGGCTGGAATAAGACTGATTTTAATATTCATAAGAGTAATCCCTTATAACCCTAAAATTTAACACTCCACTCTATTTTGAATCAGTAGGAAAACCTAAATCTCATTTACATTACAAGATAAATATATTAATTCTGATTCATAGTTCTATGATGCTAAAAAAAGATAAAATCGTCAAATAGGCCCTATTTATAGGCATTTTGGATCAAAAGTATCTTGCCCTAAATGACCTTGGAAGTAAGCCAGAGGTCCACTTTCCCAATTGATATTCACCAGCAAGAATTTTTTCAACTCGATCTTCGAGGGGTATGCATTGATAATTTCCATCAATAAGCAACTCTCTATGAATAACACGAAAATAGTCAGAATCTTGAGCATTTGGAGTATCTAGTCGTATAAAAACACGTCCTGATAATCTATCAAGTCCAAGCATCCAGCCTCCATCTTTACTACTATAAGAAATATTATAATATTCTATAGACTCCATTAATGATCCATCATAATTAGTTTCATTCATTTTTTTAATACCTCGCAAACCAAGAACGAGAGCTTGCTACTTCTAACTCTTTGGAAGCAATTTTTGAAGATAAAATTTTAACTTGTTGTTCTATAACTTTTTTGATTGTATCATGGCCAGAAAAGCGTAAGTCAAATGGAGATTGTTGAGATTTAGCTGAAGCGCTTGATGAAGAAGCAGCTTTTTTTTTCTTTTTTTTTCTTTTGCCCTTATCTTTATCCCTATCACGGTTTGAGTCACTTTTCGCCTCTGCTTGTAATAAGAAAGGGAAAAAATTGGAGATCATAAATCCATAAGAAAAAGCTGAAACATTTAAAATAGTTCCCACTATGAGTACATAAATAAAATTCGACTGTATCATACTCTCTCCTTTGCATAATGCTTAAAATCACCTATCGAGCTCTACCTAAGCATCGATTGTTATGGATTAAAACGAGAATTAAATTGCCATACTCGCTCACGCACAAAGCTCGGTTTTTGTGCCAAGTAATTTTGATAATTCACTTCAGATTTTATTAATAAATTAAGATTATTACTTTTACTATTGCTATTGCTTAGCGCAGCTTGTGCTCGCAAATCACCCATTTGAGCAGCTTGCCTATACCAAGTTTGAGCAGCTTCAATATCTTTAGATATCCCAAAGCCATACTCATAGCATAGTCCAACGAAATAGGCTGCTTGAGCATGTCCCATTTGTGCAGCTTGCATAAATATCTCAAAAGCTTTCACGTATTTTTTGCTCACACCAACACCATAAAAATAGCATCTTCCTAAATGAAATAATCCATCAACATTTTCATTTTTTGCAGCTTTTTGATACCAGATAAACGCGCTCGTTGGATTCCCTTTACCAGATAACTCAAATTCATGAACTAACCCCAAATTAACCATTGCAGAACTTAGATATTGTTCTTTTTTTTTACTCATATCAAGATTCACCAATACCGCCGCACTAAGTAACTCAAATGCTCGCTCACCATCTTCATCCACTCCCCTACCCTCCAAAAGACAGATAGCTAGATTATTTGCTGCAGCTGGTAAATTAGGCATCGTAAATTTAGGATTCTGGTCTAGTGCTTTTTCATACCAATACACAGCCTTTTCATTACTTTGTTCAATGCTTCCAAGACCTTCCTCATGCATCAAAGCGAGAGCAACACGAGCATAATAAGTTGCAAGCATAAAAGAATAATTTTTATTTGCAGCTTTAGCATACCATTCATATGCTCTATCGTAATTTTGCTCAATACCATCTCCCAGCGCATAATGCGCTCCTAATTCATATTCTGAATCCGAATCATGTATTCGATGAGCTGATTGCTTATATAATTCTATGGCTTTTTGTGTATTTCGTTCCGTTCCAATCCCCAAGTCATTACATAAAGCAAGCCCTCTAATTGCCTCACAATAATTATTTTCTGCTGCTTTTTGTAACCAGACAATTCCCTTACTAGGATCACGAGGTATACCCATTCCTTTAAAATATGCAGAAGCTAGATCAAACTGGGCTTTTGGCAAACCTTGCAGAGCAGATTTCATGAGCCACTCAAAACCCAATTTTTCATTTCTCGGCAATGCAAAGTCATGAGCCTCAGGGGGGAATATATATAACATCGCAAGCTGCTGTTGTGCTTCCGCATCTTCTGAAATAGCCTCGAGGTATGGAAAAAGAGAAACAGCATGATATGCAAGTCCAATAATCATCGGTTTTTTATTTTCATCGATAAAAAAATAAAGCCAGCCGTTTTGTTGTTCATAATATTTTTTATATTGTGCATCATATGCATAATATGTTGCAGTAACGGGATCAAAAACTAGAATGGCAAGCTGTACATTATTCTTACTAAAAAGTTCATCAACAGTCGTATATGGAGCATCAGAGCCTGACTTATCTTTTGGATTTAAATAGATTTTGTGCGTAGGTAAAAAATCCAGCATTACTTGATATTTTTTAAAAAATTCAATATGTTTCGATTCATGATCATCAAAATTGAATTCGCCCATCAAACTAAAAGTCAAACAATAAAAAAAGCATAAACCACTCAGAAAATAATTATTGAACATGGTAACTTTTAACACTTTCTAATCTAAAATTAAAAAACATTCAAAATCAAAAAACATAATTACGAGCGAAAGATATCACGAATATTTTTCGCAGCTTTGGTGACGTTTGCAAATTGTTCAGTTGGATCCACATCAGTCTGTCCTTGCTCGCGTCTTTCAGCCTCATGTTCTCTCGATCTCTTGTCAAATCTCTCCTGAGCTTCTTCTTTTGCTTTTGCTCCGCTTCCTTGATAGCGAGTGACCATGGTAGCAGCAGAATATTGCAGATAAGTTGCTCCCAGCCATTATTGATATTTTATCAGCAATAGTTGTTTTACCTGTACCGGGAGGGCCATATAAAAGCAAGGCATTGTAATTACATTCAGGATTAGCAAGAGAATGAGAAAGTTGATGAACCAAAAAACATAAAGTCATAGGAAATTTGCCAGCCAAATCTTTTAAAAAGTATTTTTGCTTATCACGAAGTTGTTTATAGGCTTCTTCAAACTTCTGTGCAGCTTCACCTGTCTGGATACGCCCTGTAACACCTAATAGTAGTAAACTTGTTAGTATAAACTTTCTCATAGAAAACTCACTTTTTACATTTATATCAATAATTTCTCAGCAAGATTAACACGAAATCATTATTTCTATCAAATTATTTTTTTATACTATCCAAAATGCAGCTTTGATGATTGACTTTTATCCAAAAAGAGGTAATCCTCAACCATAATTGCAATAGCAAACAGCTGATAACCAAAGCAAACAGGCAATCATCTTCCAAATCTGTTTCCGACCAAATAATTTACTTACTTAAATTCTAAAATATACATGATCTCTCAAGCAAAATATCATAAAGAATCTAAAAAACCTGAATGACCTGCTTAATCTCAGGAATTCGTTTTTTAAGTTCTTGTTCAACAAGAAATGTTACGGTAAAAGTAGATAACGGGCAGCCGTTACAGGCGCCCAAAAGTTTAATATAAACAGAGTTTTCACGAATTTCTACAAGTTCGATATCTCCACCATCAGCTAAAATAAATGGGCGAATAGTTAATAATATTTCGTTTACAGAATTGGTAGTGAGAGGTAACGGATCAGTATGAGATAAGAATGTTTCTAGAGAATTAATAAATTTCATAAAAAATAGTATCCAAAAAATTAACCCTCGATATTTTAGTAATATCGAGGGTTAACAAAATTTCATTAAAAAAATTATTTAATTTACACCCAAGATAAACGCGCAATTTTTGCAGTGTCACTTGGACGTTGTCCGAGGGAAATAACACGCGTATAACCACCAGGTCGTTGCGCATAACGTGGTCCAATTTCATTAAATAATTTATCAAGTGCTTCAGTCTTATAAGGTAATAATGATTTTAATCGACGTCGTGCATTAAAATCTGAACCTGAACGAGCAATTGTAACTAATTTTTCAGCAAATCGTTGTAATTCTTTTATTGTAGTCTTCGTAGAAGTTAAATGTCCATGTATAATCAACTGAATTGCTTGATTTCGTAACATAGCTTTACGATGTGAACCACGTAGATTTAACTTTTTTTTACCACTCATATGTCGCATTGTATAATCCTCACTATCACCATAAATATTAAGCGTAAAATATTTCTTTCACGCCCAGATAATAAATTAATTAAAAAAATTAATTAAGAAGAAAGATCTCCTAAATGGCCTTTTAGAGCCTTTTTCAAATCTTCTTCTTTAATATTCATACCAAATGAAAGACCAAATGCTTTCATACTGTCTTTAACTTCATTAAGAGACTTACGTCCAAAATTCTTAATTTTGAGCGTATCATCATCTGTTAAATTTACTAAATCAATAACTCTTTTAATACCAGCACTTATTAAGCAATTATGTGCACGAGCAGAAAGTTCAAGTTCGTCTATAGGTTTTAATAAAAACTCAACTGAAACTGATGAGGGTAAGCCTAAGTCAACAACCTCATCTTCCTCTTCAACAGCACTCTCAACAGGCTGAGCTGAAAGGATATTAAAAGGTATCTCCGTGCTTGCAAGAAAATATTCCAATTGATTACGTAAAACCGATACTGCATAATTAAGAGCTGTAACAGGATCCTCTGAACCATCAGTGTAAATCTCTAAATTCAGCTTATCATAATCGATTTCTTTACCCACACGTGTTTTTTCAACATCAAACATAACTTTGGTCACAGGAGAAAACATAGCATCTAAATAAATACGGCCATCTTCCTGAAGCGACTTACCAATAGGCCATTTAGCCGTCTGATACCCACGACCACATTCTACAAAAAATTCGATATCCAAAGAACCACCAGGAGAGACATGAGCAATAAAATGATCTAAATTAATAATCTCTAAATTATCATCATGCGTAATATCTTGAGCTCGTATTTCTTTTTCACCCGAAATTTGCAAGCGCATAATTCCTGAACGGCCATCTTTAGAACGAATAACTAATTCTTTTATGTTAAGCAAAATTTGCATAACATCTTCAACAACACCCGGAAGCATTGAAAATTCGTTATTTACACCCTTAACAATAACAGAAGTAACTGCAGCACCTTCAACGGCACCCAGTAACATTCTGCGAAGAGCATTACCAAAAGTTATGCCAAACCCAGGCAATAATGGTTGAGCAACAATATGCCCAACTGTCTTTGTTAACCTTTTTTTATCCCAGGATAAATTCGGTATAGCTAACGCTTGATATTCTAATTTATTAGTTTCTTTACCATTTTCCATACATATTCCCTAGCTTAATTCTTATTTAAGAGCCAATAATATAAATTTAGAACTTGCCAATTTCCCCTAACCTAATCGATAAAAAATAAAAGGTGCATGCAAATAACCCCTCATTCCTACTTAGAGTACAACTCAACAATTAAGTGCTCTTCAATTGGCGCTTGAATATCTGAACGCACAGGTAATCGTAAAACAATACCCTTTCGAGCTTGCTTATCTAATTCAAGCCATTCAGGTACTTTGATGCCAATATTAAGTCTTTTATCAACAACAGTTTCTATAAATGTTTCTTTCTTTAACGCTGTAGGTGCAATAGTTATTACATCATCAACAGAAACTAAAAAAGAAGGAGAATACACTTTTTTACCATTAACCAGTATATGACCATGGACAATAATTTGACGAGCTTGAGTACGAGAAACAGCAAACTTCAGACGAAAAACTACATTATCAAGTCTTCGTTCAAGCAAACTTAATAAATTAGAACCAGGAGCACCGGCTAAACGAACTGCTTTCTCAAAGAATCTTTTAAACTGACGTTCAAGTACTCCATACATTTGCTTAACTTTTTGTTTTTCAAAAAGCTGTTGTCCATACTCAGACTTTTTCGAAATGGCTCGCTCTTGGGTAGATTTTTCACCACCAGTCTCAACTGATTTATCTAATTTTTTTTTCTTTTCCATATTATTCTTCACTGTTTTTCAAACGATTACTTATTAACACAAATAAATTAAAATTTATAATAAATTCAAAAATTAAACTCGTCGTTTTTTAGGAGGTCTAACACCATTGTGCGGCAAAGGAGTTACATCCCTCAATACTGAAATATTAAAACGCGCAGCTTGCAATGCTCTAACTACTGATTCACGCCCAGAACCAGGACCACTTAAGTTCACTTCTAAATTTTTTACACCCAACGCGCTAATATCCCGAGCTACCGTTGAACCTACTTGAGAAGCTGCAAATGGTGTTCCTTTACGAGAACCCTTAAACCCAAGCGCGCCACAACTTCCACGTGCAATAACATCACCCTCAGGAGTTGTTATGGTTACGATGGTATTATTAAAAGAAGAGGTAACATACGCAAGCGCATTTTCAGCACGGCGTTTGACCTTTTTTGTTTTCTTCTTGTAAGCCATATTATTTTAAAACCCTCTATTAAGCATATATTATGCATGCGAATTTATTTCGCATTTAGTTATATTAAATCAAACACTATTTTTTCGTAATTGCTTTCTTAAGAGCTATTGCACTACCTGCTCTACGTGGACCCTTACGTGTACGCGCATTAGTTTTAGTACGTTGTCCTCTAACAGGTAAACCTCTACGATGACGTAAACCGCGATAAGAGCCTATTTCCTGTAACCGCTTAATGTTTAAAGTAATTTCTTTACGTAAATCACCTTCAACAGGATAACTTTGAACTAATTTTTCTAATGTAGCAATTTCTTGATCAGATAAATCAGCCGTACGTTTATCTAAACTGATTTTAGCCTCACGCAAAATATGTAGAGAACGTGTATGACCAATACCAAAAATATAGGTCAACCCAAATTCAATACGCTTATTGTGCGGCAATGTAACCCCAGCAATACGTGCCATGTGTCTATGCTCCTTACAGCAGTTTTCTTATATATTCCTTATATCATTTACAGGCGAAAGTTTATTAATAATTAACCTTGACGCTGCTTATGACGAGGATCTTTTTTACAAATAATTCGAACAACACCATCGCGTCGAATAATACTACATCCATTACAAATCTTTTTTACAGATGTTCTCACTTTCATTGCACACCTCACTAAAAACAAAATATTTTAAATCTATTATATGTACCCAAAAATACAAAATTTAGAAGACAATAAACTGATAAAAAGTTATAAAAAAACTAATCTTTATATCGTCTTACAATACGTCCTCGCTTTAAATCATAAGGAGATAATTCAAGAGAAACTCTATCACCAGGTAAAATACGAATAAAATTCATACGCATTTTACCCGAAACGTGACCGAGAACTACATGTCCACCTTCGATTTCAACTAAAAACATGGCATTAGGTAACGTTTCTTTTACCACACCATCAACGCGAACAACATCTTCCTTCTTCTTCATAAGCTCAGTAACCCTTTATTCTAACGAGTAATAATTTCTGGACCATGAGAAGAAATAATAATAGTATCTTCAACATGCGCCGCTAAACTTTTATCAACAGTCTTAACTGTCCATCCATCCTGAGCAATATAAACCTCATAATTGCCAGCACTAATCATTGGTTCAATAGCTAATGCCATACCTTCTCTCAGAATAGGACCAACACCAGCAGTGCCATAATTTAAAATTTCTGGCTCTTCATGTAATTTTTTTCCAATACCATGACCCGCAAAATCACGTATTACACTACATCCTTCAACTTCTACTTGATATTGAATGGCCGCAGATATATTACCTAATCGAGCACCGAGCTGAGCATTTAAAATACCCTTATCTAAGGCTTGTTGAGCGGTATTAATCAAATTTTTTTTAGCATCCAACTCAAGCGAACTTAAACCAGTTGCATCAACTATAAAAGTCCTAGCCATATCAGCACAATAATCTTTCCAAGATGCACATACATCGATTTTTAACAAATCACCAGCATGCAAAAAAACATCTTTGCGAGGAACTCCATGAATTACTTCATCATTAAGCGAAATACAACTCGAATAACCGTATCCTCGATAACCAAGAGAACGGGAAGTTAACCCAGAACTAACCAAAAAATCTGCTATCCAAGTATCTATTTCTAAAGTAGTAACTCCAACTTTAATAATTTGTGGTAAGCGCTCAAAAAGAGTTGCAAGTTTAGACCCGGCTGTCTTCATCTTATCAATTGCTTGTTTATTTTTTATCGTTATCATAAGGTATTATTCAATTCCTAAAACTCTCATAAAATCATGCACGACATCAGAAATCTCCTGATCTGCAGAAATATGAGATATATCAAATCCCTGGCCCTTAATAAAACTAAGTAATTCATGAACATGTTCATGATACGTATTCAAACGACTGGAAATAGTTTCAGCTGTATCATCTACTCTACGATATAAAGATGCACCGCAAACATCACAGGAAATGTTTTTTAATGATCCGGAAGAACTATTTTCCTGATCAGAGTAAACAGCTTGACACTCTTTATTATTGCACACAAGCCTACTTGTTAAACGCTTAATAACTACATTATCAGGGACATCAAGTGAAACAATATCAACACGCGTATGAGGGTAATAATCCCTCAAAAATTCAAAGAACAACTTAGCCTGAGGAACAGTCCGAGGGTATCCATCCAGAATAACTTTAAAAGAATCTGTCTGACTCCGAACCCAATGAGCCACAAGCTCTGTAATTAACAGATCGTCTACAAGTTTACCAGATTTTATAGCAAAATCTATTTGTTTACCAATTTCAGTCCCTTGAGAGATATGTTTTCTGCATTCATTACCAGTTGAAAACTGCAACCAACCATGTTGCGTAACTAGTACATGAGAGAGAGTTCCCTTGCCAGCACCAGGTGGCCCTAAAAGGATTAAAAAAGTTTGATTATCTGATGAACAACCGTATTTCAACGTTAACCTCTTGCCCTTAAACGACCAGTATCCAAGAAACCCTCATATCGATGTTCGATTAAATAAGTTTCCATTTGAGCAGAAACATCAAGCGCAACACCGACTGCAATTAATATCGAGGTCCCCCCCAAAGCGATTGGTAATCCCATATATGCAGTAAATAAATCTGGCAGTACAGCTAAACACCCTAAGTAAATAGCCCCAACTAAACCAATTCGAGTAAGAATATAATCAAAAAACTCAGCAGTCTTACGCCCAGGTCGAATCCCAGGAATAAAACCACCATTTTTTTTCATATTATCAGCCAATTCTTCGGGATTAAAAATAAGAGCGGTATAAGCAAAAGAAAAAAATACGATTAAAACAAACAACATAATATTCATTACAAACGGTTGGGAAATAAAATCAGCTAAAAAACGCAATTGTTTGAAATACTCAGCAAGCATACCGAAAACTAATCGAGGAAAATTCAAAAATGATGAAGCGAAAATTACAGGCATAACACCAGTAGGATTAATTTTAAAAGGCAAATAGGTACTCTGACCAGCATACATGCGCTGACCAATAATTCTCCTAGCATATTGAACAGAAATTTTTCGCTCACCTTTTTCAAGGAAAATAATACATGCAGCAATCAGAATAAAAATAATCAAAGCTAAAATTGCAATAAAAGGATCAACCTGACCCTCTTTGATAAAAGTTAAAGTACGTCCAATATCTGAGGGAAATCGTGCAACAATACTCGAACAAATAATCACAGAAGAGCCGTTGCCAATGCCATAGAGCGAAATTTGATCACCAAGCCACATAACAAACATGGCGCCTGCGGCCAAAGAAACAATAAAAATAAGCTTAAATCCTATACCTGGATCTAAAACCAAACCTTTAGCTTCCAAGACAAGAGCATAAGAAGAACTGTAGACAATACTTAATACTAAAGTTAAATATCGAGTGTATTGATTCATAATCTTACGACCATAATCACCCTCTTTAAGAAGCTGTTCAAATCGGGGAATAGTCATACCCAACAATTGCATCATAATCGATGCTGTAATATATGGTGATATACCAAGAGCAAACAGAGTTCCCTGGCTCAATGCCCCACCCGAAAATAGATCTAAATAACTCAAAAGCCCGCCAACACCTTTAGATTCTTGGATCATACGACCCAACAATGCTGTATCAACTCCAATCACTGGTATTAATCGACCAAGACGCGTAATAACCAACACGCCTAATGTAAAAAGAATCTTATTTCTTAATTCTTCAATAGCAAAAATGTTACGGAAACTTTTAAATAAAATCACAGATCTACCTCTCCTTATTTCTCTACTGATGACTTCTTACCCTGATGATCGACATGACGACTTTCTCGAATAACAACTGTTAAAGAACCACCAACTTTGGTGATTTTTTCTTGAGCAGACTTCGAAAAAGCATGAGCATGGACATCAAGCTTCTTTGTTAATTCACCTCCAAGGACCTTAAAAGATCGAGTAGCACTTATAAAGACACCCTTAGAAATCAAAATATCAAGAGTAACTTGATCACCATCGTTAAAACGAACTTCTAATTGATCAAGACCAATAATCTCGTGCTGCCCTGAAAACATTGAATTATTAAATCCACGTTTTGGTAAACGCCTTACAAGAGGCATTTGCCCACCCTCAAATCCAATACGCGCATTCCCACTCGTACGCGCACGCTGTCCTTTATGACCTTTCCCTGAAGTTCCACCCCGCGAACCTCCGCGACCGACACGTTTTCTTTTTTTACCAGATGACCGCAATTTACTTAATTGTTCCATGATCGCCCCGTACTAATGATTCAACAGATTTTCCACGCATAGCAGCAATTTTACTTGCTGAACGTAATTGCGCAAGTGCATTAAGAGTGGCCTTAACAACATTTTGCTTATTAGAAGACCCTAAAGACTTTGCCAACACATCTTTTACACCTAAAGCATCCATAATAACACGCACAGCACCGCCAGCAATAACCCCAGTTCCCTTATAGGCAGAACGCAAAATAACTTTGCTTGAACCATGTCTTCCAATAACAGGGTAAGGCAAAGTAGTACCACGCAAAGATACTTCAATCATATTTTTTCGAGCGCGAGCTGTAGCTTTTGCAATTGCTGAAGATACTTCACGACTCTTACCCAAACCAATACCAATATGACCCTGACGATCTCCTGAAACAACAAGAGCTGAAAAAGCAAATCGCTTACCACCTTTTGTTACTTTTGTAACACGGTTAATAACAATTGGTTTATCAACAAAATTCGTTTCAGTCTCATTATTTTTTTTAATCACGAAACACACCTAACTTATATTTTGCTCACCACAATTATACCTGTAGACCACCATCTCTCAAACCACGCGCCAATTCAGCAACACGACCATGAAATAAATAGCAACCACGATCAAAGCTTAAACGCACTAATCCTTGCTTATTAGCTTCTTTTGCAAGCTCCAATCCAACTTGATACGCACGTTCCTTCTTATCTCCAGAAGCATTATTTATTGATAGAGTTGAACAACTTGCCTTAGTGACACTACCATCAATAATTTGAGCATATATATGATTTAAACTACGAAAAACAGAAACGCGAGGCAATTGCGAAACCTGCTTTAAATGAGCGCGAACACGATATGCTCTACGATTTCTGGATTTAGTTTTCTTTTTAAATTCTGACATCTTCAAACCTTATATTCGTAATATTTAAAATCTTCAAATTGTTAATTAAGAACCCTTAGCTTTACCAGCCTTACGAATCACAACTTCATCAGCTAGGCGAACGCCAGTTCCTTTATATGGTTCAGGAGGCCTGCAAGAACGAACCATATCGGCAGCCTTACCAACCAATTCTTTATTAGAACCTTTGAAAACAAGAATTTGTCCAGTTTTATCTACTTCAAGAGTAACACCCTTAGGAAGCTCCAAATCAATTTTATTTGTATAGCCAAGAGATAATATAACTCGTGAACCATTAACCTCAGCCTTAAAACCAAGTCCTCTAATTTCTACTTTTTTCTCAAATCCTACATCAGCACCAATAATGTAATTAGCCAAAAGAGCACGATGTAAACCCCAAAAGTTTTTCAATCGCCTCATATCAGTTGGTTTTTTAAAAAAAATTTTAAGACTGTTGTCAGTATGCTCAACTGTTAAATAATGAGGTAAAACATAAGTACCAGAGGCTTTCTTGCCTTTAAATTCGATATTTTGGCCACTTATGTTCACCTGGACTGAACCGAGATTAATAGGCATTCTTCCAATATTTGACATTATGACCCCTTTACCAAACTGTACAAATTATTTCACCGCCAACAGATAAATTCTTGGCTTGTTGATGAGTTATTATCCCCTTATTAGTAGTTAATATAGAAATCCCTAAACCACCAATAACAGGTCGTATATTTTTTGAATTTTTATAAACACGTCGACTTGGCTTGCTTAATCTTGTTATTTCATGAATAACCGACTCCCCATCAACATACTTTAAAACGATTTTAATACGTTTTTTTACAGAATCAGATTCATCAATTAAAACATCTTTGACAAAACCCTCATTTAGCAAAACTTGAGCAATGCCATATCGTAAATGAGAAAAGTCTGCTTCAATAAACCTTTTAGATGCCATAATGCCGTTACGAATTATAGCAAGAAAATCACCAATTGCATCATGTGACATAAGTAGTTCCTTTATTCTTACCAGCTTGCTTTTTTTACGCCCGGCAAAAGCCCTTGTAGCGCTAACTTTCTAAAACACATTCTACACATTGAAAAGAGACGCATAAACCCCCTTGGCCTACCACACAAAGCACACCGATTTCGCTTGCGTATCTCAAATTTTTGCTTTCGATTAGCCTTTTCTATCAACGATTTCTTTGCCATAGCAATTTTTACCTCTTACTTATAATTGACGAAAAGGCATACCAAAACTCTTTAAAAGTTCAAAAGCATGCTCATCGCTCACTGCATTTGTATTAATAGTTATATTCAAACCATGAAATTTTTGAGCTGAATCAAAACTAACTTCGGGAAAAATAATCCAATCTTTAATACCAAGATTGTAGTTTCCACGCTTATCTAATCGTCGAGTAACACCCTGAAAATCTCTTACTTGAGGAAGTGCAACATTAATGAGACGATCAAGAAACTCATACATTTTTTTTCCACGAAGAGTCACCATAACACCTATGGGCATACCTTCGCGGATTTTAAATCCAGCAATTGACTTGCGCGCCTTAGTAACAACTGGCAATTGACCCGCAATATCACTAAGAATTGCCGAAACTCCTTGCAATACTCTGCTATCACCAACTGCTTCTTTCACCCCAACATTCAATACAATTTTTGAAAGTTTAGGCACTTCCATAATATTTTTAACTTTTAACATCTCTTTAAGTTGAGGGCGTATCTTTTCTACGTATAAATCTTCCAAGCGAGCCTTAGCCATTATCTTCCCTTAAAACCAATCAAAACATTTAAATAATTTGTCTACAACGCTTACAAACGCGAGTCTTTTTTCCTTGCTGAACTTCTTCAAAACCAACCTTTGATGGCTTATGACATGAAGAACAGACTAACATTACGTTTGAAATATCAATCCATCCCTCTTTTTTTATTATTCCAGCAACATCATTTTGCTTACGTGCTTTCTTATGACATGTAAGAATAGCAACATCCTTAACCTTTACTTTACCTTTTTTTGGTAAAATTTCAATTATTGGACCTTGTTTGCCTCTATATTTACCACTAAGCACATGTACTGTATCGTCTTTTTTAACATTTCTCATCCAAATATCCTCGCAATCTCGAAAAATCCGCACATTAAATAACTTCTGGCGCCAATGAAATAATTCGTGTATATCCACCAGCTCTCAATTCTCGAGCAACCGGTCCAAAAATCCGACTCCCAATAGGATCAACTTCTTCTTTTTTTATTATTACACCAGCATTTTGATTAAAGCGGATATAACTTCCATCTTCTCGTCGGCTTTCTTTTCGAGTACGTACAATGACAACATCAACAACGTCACCCTTCTTAACAAGTCCCCCTGGAATTGCTGCCTTAACTGCACATTTTACTCTATCACCTAAATAAGCATATCTCTTACGTGTACTGCCAACAATATGAATAACCTGCATCAACTTTGCACCGGAATTATCGGCAACTTCTAAGTACGACTGTTTTTGAAGCATATCAGTAAACCTTTATTGATTTTCACTTTTAATGATTTCATGTAAACATGCATGCTTAGTTTTTGAATATGGACGACTCTCATAAAATGTTACAAGGTCACCCATGCATGCCTGCTCAAGCTCATCATGAACTTTATAATTCTTATAAGATCGAACAGTTTTATGAAATTTGGGATGAATATATGTTCGCTCAACCCTAACTACCACAGTCTTGCCCATCTTATCGGAAACCACTGCCCCAGTTATCAACCGTTTAGGGATTTCGATTTTATCAACCATTTTAATATTCCTAAAAAAAAATTATTTCTTATTATTAACAAAAGAACTACCCATAATAGTTAGACCACGTGCAATATCTTTTTTCAAATTTTTAACTATGGAAACATCTTTTAAAGAAGATGATTTTATCATCAAACGGGCTTTAAATAGCTCTCGACGAATTTCGTTAATTTTATGAGAAAGTTCTTTTTCAGTTAAACCCTTAAATAGGTCTATTTGTTTTTTACGATTTTGACTCATCATTCACCCTTTTGACAATTTTTGTTCTCATAGGCAGCTTATATGCCGCTGAACGTAAAATTTCTTTCGCTTGGTCTTCTGTAACTCCTTCAATTTCACAAATTACACGCCCGCGCTTAACAACTGCACTCCATTCTTCTACACCACCCTTACCTTTACCCATTCGTGTTTCAGCAGGTTTCTTAGTAATTGGTTTATCAGGAAAAACGCGCAAAAACATTTTTCCTGTTTTTTTTAATTTACGTGAAATTGTTACCCGCATTGATTCAATTTGTCTAGAAGACAGCCAAACTGGCGAGAGCGCTTGAAGACCAAACTCACCAAAAGCTACTTCTTTTGCACCTTTGGATAAGCCTTTCATAGTCCCCCGTTGAACCTTACGATACTTCGTTTTTTTAGGCATTAACATAATAATCTCTTCTTCCGCTCTTATTTGACAAGCCGATAATCACCACGGCAAATCCAAGCTTTAACTCCTATTAAGCCAAACTTAGTATGAGCTTCAGCATGTCCGTAATCAATGTCAGATCTTAAGGTATGTAATGGAACAGAACCAACTCGTGCCCATTCAGAACGAGCTATTTCAGCACCACCTAACCGACCAGCACAACAAATCTTTATTCCCTTAGCACCACTTTTCATAGCATTTGCTGTTGCTCGTTTCATAACACGTTTGAAACTAGCCCGTCGACTTTCTAACTGTTCAGCAATATTTTTTGCCACAAGAACAGCATCGAGTTCAGGTCGCTGAATTTCTTGCACTGAAATATCGACATTACGTTTTAATTTTTTAGCAAGATCGGTTCTCAATGTATCAATTTCTTGTCCTCTCTTACCAATAACAACACCAGGACGACCTGAATGAATAATTATTTTGACATTTTCTCCAGCTTTTTCAATTACAATACGAGCAATTTCAGCTTTTTCTAATACTTTGCCTAAATAATTACGGATTTCAAGGTCTTCAAGAATTAACTTTCCATATGAATCATTGCGCGCAAACCATTTAGCATCCCACGGGCGATAAACACCTACACGAAATCCAACAGGATTAACTTTTTGTCCCACCGATAGCCTCTTTCTAATTTCATCAATAACTAACAATACTTAACAATAATATACTTAAACATACCCGAATTAAGAATTTTTCTTCTTTAATTTTTGTTTGTTCGTTACTTTTTCAGTCTTTTTTTCAGTTTTTGGTACTGCTTTAGCCCCCAGAACAACATGAATATGAGACAACCTACGAGTTTGCGGATTAGCTCTTCCCATTGCGCCAGGTTTAAAATAACGAATAATTGGGCCTTGGTCTACTTTTATTTCTGAGATGACCAACTGTCGAAAAAGATCCTTATTCTCTTGCTCAAAAAGTGCGTTTGCTACTGCTGATTCAATAACCTTAATAACTGGAGTAACTCTACCTATTTTATAAGTAGAAAGCCAATTGAGTGCAAAAGAAACCGACTTCCCTCGAACCACATCTACTATTGGGCGTAATTTATACGGTGAAATACGTATATATTTTGCCGTCGCATTAAACTGCATATTCTAATTCCCAAATTTAATAAAGTTATTTGCCTGCTCCAGCTTTTCTGTCACCACTGTGCATTCTAAATGTACGAGTGGGAACAAATTCACCTAAATAATGCCCTACCATATTTTCGGTTACAAAAACCGAGACATGTTTTCTTCCGTCATGAACACCAAACGTAAGTCCGACAAATTCAGGAATAATTATACTTCTCCTAGACCATGTTTTAATTAATGATCTTTTATCTCCATCCAGCATCTTGCGGACCTTTATTAATAAAGATTCATCAACAAAAGGGCCTTTTTTAGATGATCTTGCCATGATACAAACCTCTGCTACTAACTAAAAAATAAGTAAAAACTACCGACGACGCCTAATTATCATTGTACTTTTTCGTCGACGTGTTCTGGTTCCCTTACAACCCTTACCCCAAGGAGTCATAGGGTGAGAACCCGATTTGGAACGTCCCTCTCCACCACCATGTGGATGATCAACAGGATTCATCGCCATGCCACGAACAGTGGGACGAATACCTCGATGCCGAGTACGGCCAGCCTTGCCCCAGGTAATATTCTTGTAATCTGCATTACCAAGAACACCAATTGTAGCCCAGCAGGCTACAGGGACAAATCGCATTTCCCCTGAAGGCATTCGCAATGTAGCATTTTCTTCGTCACGAGCAACAAGTTGAATCGAAGTACCCGCACTTCGAGCAAATACACCACCTTTACCCGGCCTATTTTCTACATTGTGAATTACAAAACCTACAGGAATAGAAGAAATTGGCATTGCATTACCAATTTTTGCATCAGCATTAATACCAGCATAAACACGTGAACCAACTTTTAATCCATCTGGTAACAACATATATCGTTTAGCACCACTTTCATACGCTACCAAAGCAATACGAACGTTACGATTAGGATCATACTCAACAGTTTTAATCGTTCCAAAAATATTTCTTTCAGAGCGCCTAAAATCAATCACGCGATACTTTTGCATCGAACCACCACCCTTATGTCGCATGGTAATTCGTCCATAAGCATTTCGTCCACCAGAACGTTTAAGAGTAGCAACCAAACCACGCTCAGGTTTTTTTACCGTAATATCATCATTGGTCAAAAAAGTCTGGAAGCGTATTCCCGCACTACGAGGTTTCTTTGTTTTAATTCCCATTGTCTTAATCCTTAAAAATTAATTGTTAAGTCGTTGTTTTCTCAATGGCAGGTATACCTTCATTTTGGGTTAATAAATCAATACGATAACCCTCTTTCAGCTTAACAATGGCACGTTTTTCATCGCTACCTTTAATCTTGGCACGACCAACTGTTCGACTTTTTCCTTTACGAATAAAAGTTCTAACAGCCTCAACTTCTGCATTAAAAAGCTCTTTAATAGCTCTTGCAATCAGAGGTTTATTTGCTTGCATATGTACTATTATTTCAAGTTCATTAAATTTCTGATTCCTGCTGTGAGCTTTATCAGAAACGACAGAACCTAGAATAATATCTGTTAATTGTAATTCTAATGCCATGAGGAAACCATTTCTTTAAATTTATTCAAATCTTTTTTTAGAACAACCCAACGATCTCCATAGGAAAGATTAAGAGCATTTGGTGCATCAAATAAGACAATATTAACTTGCGGGAGATTTCGCCAAGATGCTTGTGACAAAAAATCATCATGAGACAAAAAGAGTATAACTTTTTTATCATCAAAACCGACTTCTTTTAGGGCTTTGGCCGCCAATGAAGCTTGAGGAATATTTTTTTCAACAACCCAATCTAAGCAGTATAAACCGTCATTACGCAATAATTCATGAAGCAATCCCGACTTAACCGCTAACTTTGTCCCAGCTGTAATAGATGTAGTTCGAGTTCTTTTTTGCGGTCCAAAAATTATACCACCCTTACGCCAAAGAGGAGAACGCGCACTTCCTACACGCGCACGCCCAGTACCTTTTTGTTTCCAAGGCTTTTTACGTGAATAGGAAACTTCAGAACGATCTTTACAAGCAACTGTTCCTTGACGCCAATTTAACAATAGAGCACGCACATAATTAGAAAAAGCAGCCTGTGATAATGGCCGAAGAACATCACCAATTCCCAAATCACTTAATTTAAGAAGCTTGGCTTTAAAATTAACAGTTTGCACATTTTCTTGAGTCATAATTATGCCTTACTCTTTTTAATATAAACTAGAGAACCGGGCTTTCCAGGGATAGAACCACGCAACAAAATTGTTTGATTCTTAGGCTCAACAGCAACAACTGAGAGATGCGCCATAGTTTTCTGTTCACAACCCATATGTCCAGCCATTCTCTTGTTTTTTATAACTCGCCCCTGCGAGCGATACGAACTAATGGAGCCAGGTGCTCGAAGCACAGTGCCACCATGAGAAGCACGACCACCTCCAAAGCCATGACGTTTAACAACACCAGCAAATCCCGCCCCCTTAGTTAAACCAACAACATCCACAGATGTTCCAGAACTAAGAACATCAGCAACATCAATTGACTTACCAATAATAATTGTATCAGGAGCTTTTTCTAATTTAATTTCTCGAGTCGCAGAAAAATATTTTTTTTTGTCAGCAAGCCAATCTTGAGAAAACTCACTATTTCTATATTTAGCCTTACGTTGTCCAACTTGAAGTGCATAATATCCATCACGACCTTCAGTTTTTATATCAGTCACTAACCAATCGGCAATATCTATGACAGTGACAGGAACAACTTTGTTTGACGAAAAAATCTGCGTCATCCCAATTTTTCTGCCCCAAATTCCAGCAATCATCTTGAATGACCTTTCTTTCCTATCCTATCGAATCTCAACATCGACACCAGATGAAATATTTAATTTCATCAAAGCATCCATCGTTTGATCAGATGGAGATATAATATCCAATACACGTTTATGCGTTATTAACTCAAATTGGTCCCGAGATTTTTTATCTATATGAGGAGACCTTAAAACCGTAAAACACTTTTTACGATTTGGGAGAGGAACAGGGCCCATTAGGTCGGACCCTGTTCTTCGAACCGTTAATACAATTTGTTTTACAGCTGCATCAAGCAATTGATGATCATAAGACTTCAAAAGTAATCGTATTTTATGTTTTTTCATACTGAAGTACCTACTCAATAATTTCAGTTACAACACCAGAACCAACCGTACGACCACCTTCACGAATAGCAAATCTAAGATCTTTTTCCATTCCTATAGGTGAAATCAACTCGACAGATAACTCAACGTTATCGCCAGGCATAACCATCTCACGCCCCGCAGGTAAAGTAACTACACCTGTTACATCAGTAGTTCTAAAATAAAATTGTGGACGATATCCATTAAAGAAAGGACTATGACGCCCACCTTCATCTTGAGTTAAAATATAAGTTTGGCACTTAAACTTATTATGCGGAGTAATTGAACCAGGCAACGCAAGAACCATTCCACGCTCAATATCTTCTTTTTTAACACCACGCAACAAGAGGCCTACGTTATCGCCAGCCATACCTTCATTGAGACTTTTTCTGAACATCTCAACACCAGTAACAGTCGTTTTAATAGTACTACCAAATCCGACAACTTCAACTTCATCGCCAACTTTAATGCGACCACGCTCAATACGCCCAGTAGCCACAGTTCCTCGCCCAGAAATAGTAAATACACCTTCAACTGGCATAATAAATGGCTTATCAACTTCTCGCACTGGTTCAGGAATATAAGTATCTAAGGCATTCATTAATTTATTAATTGCCTCAGCACCCAATTCCCCCTTATCGCCTTCAAGAGCTTTAAGAGCCGAACCACGAATAACTGGAATTTCATCTCCAGGAAAATCATATTTCTTGAGAAGATCTCGAATTTCTTCTTCAACAATATCTACCATTTCGACATCATCAACCATGTCAACTTTATTTAAAAAGACAACAATAGTAGGAACACCAACATTTTTTGCCAACAAAATATGTTCACGCGTTTGAGGCATAGCACCATCTGCTGCTGAAACCACCAAAATCGCTCCATCCATTTGGGCAGCACCAGTAATCATATTTTTAATATAGTCAGCATGCCCTGGACAATCAACATGAGCATAGTGACGAAGCGGAGTCTCATATTCAACATGCGAGGTAGCAATTGTAATACCACGAGCTTTTTCTTCAGGCGCATTATCAATTTTATCGAAAGCTCTAAAATCCGCCAAACCTTTATCTGACTGCACTTTTGTAATAGATGCTGTCAAAGTAGTTTTACCATGATCAACATGTCCAATTGTCCCCACATTCACATGAGGCTTTTTACGATCAAATGTATCTTTAGCCATCGCTCTATACTCCTACAATTAGTTTATTTACCAGCTACAACCTGATCCTGAACATGCTTTGGCGCTTCGCGATAACAAGCAAATTCCATAGAATACCCAGCACGCCCTTTGGTTCTAGAGCGCAAATCAGTTGCATATCCAAACATTTCCGCTAATGGTACTTCAGCATTAATAATTTGCGCAGTACCCTTAGATTCCATACCTAAAATTCTTCCTCGACGCGAGTTAAGATCACCCATTACATCTCCCATGTACTCATCTGGAGTCTCAACTTCAACCTTCATTATAGGCTCAAGAAGAACAGGAGAGGCTTGCTTCATACCATTTCTAAAAGCAATCTGAGCTGCTGATTTAAATGCAATTTCAGATGAGTCAACATCATGGTATGAGCCATCAAACAATGATGCCTTGAAATCAACTGAAGGATAACCAGCCAAAACTCCGGTACCTATAGCTTGCAAAAGCCCTTTTTCAACAGCAGGTATATATTCTCGAGGAATAGTACCACCTACCACTTTATTTTCAAATTTAAATCCAGCACCCCGCTCAAGAGGCTCAAAACGAATCCAAACGTGACCATATTGACCACGACCACCAGACTGCTTAATAAATTTACCTTCAACATCAACAGAAGCCTGTATTGTTTCTTTATAAGCAACCTGTAATTTACCTTGAACAACATCAACTTTATGCTCACGCCTTAATCGATCAACAACAATTTCAAGATGTAATTCACCCATACCAGAAATTTCAGTCTGACCAGTTTCTTCATTGTACGAAAATCTAAAAGAAGGATCTTCTTGGGTCATCTTACGCAAAGATTCGACCATTTTTTCATGGTCACCTTTAGCTTTAGGCTCAATCGAAGTTGAAATAACGGGAGCAGGAATATCAATTTTTTCTAATATTATAGGATTCGCCTCATCACAAAGAGAATCACCAGTCGAAACATCCTTTGGCCCAATTAAAGCAGCAATATCGCCGGCCTTGACCTCGAAAATTTCTTCTCGCTTATCAGCATGCATTTGAAGCAAGCGACTTACTCGCTCCCTGGTTCCCTTAGTTGCATTATAAACATAAACACCAGCCTTTAATTTACCAGAATAAACACGCACAAATGTTAACACACCAACAAAAGGATCCGTCATAATCTTAAAAGCAAGAGCAGCAAAAGGCTCACTTGAGTCAGCTTTTCTAGTTAATATCTCGTCAGTATGAGGCTTCAACCCCTCTACAGGAGGAACATCCAATGGAGATGGCAGGTAGTCAATCACTGCATCAAGCATTAATTGAACACCCTTATTTTTAAATGCCGTTCCACAAAATGCAGGTATTACCTGTCGAGCAATTACACACTTGCGTAATGCAACTTTAATTTCATCAATCGAAATATCTTCTTCATTTAAAAACTTATCAGCCAAAACATCATTAAAATCACATAATTTTTCAATAATTTTTTCTCGAGACTTAACAATTTGATCCGCATATTCAGCAGGAGCATCGACCCATTTAAACGTTAAGCCCTGATCCTCGGCACTAAAAACCGCCATTTTACCCGTCAAAACATCAATAATTCCTTGCAAATTTTCTTCATAACCAACCTGAATTTGCATCTCAAGAACATTACCCCCAAGCTTTTCATTCACAGCAGCTATTACTTTAGAAAAATTTGCACCTATGCGATCTAGTTTATTTACAAAAATAATACGCGGAACTTTGTATCTATTTGCTTGACGCCAAACCGTCTCAGACTGAGGCTGAACCCCTCCAACGCCACAAAAAACCGCAACCATCCCATCAAGCACACGCAAAGACCTGCCTACTTCAATAGTAAAATCAACGTGACCAGGAGTATCAATAATATTGATTCTATGATCTTTCCAAAAACATGTGGTAGCAGCCGATGTAATAGTAATACCCCGCTCGCGCTCCTGCTCCATCCAATCCATAACAGTAGCGCCTTCATGAACCTCGCCTATTTTATGCGTGATTCCAGTGTAAAACAAAATACGCTCTGTTACGGTAGTCTTGCCAGCATCTATATGCGCTGCGATTCCAATATTTCTTAAGTTACTTAACGAATTACTCATCTATTGCCTCAATTTACTAACCACTACCAAGCAAAATGCGAAAATGCACGATTTGCTTCGGCCATCTTTTGAACATCAATTTTTTTCTTTATTGCGCCACCACGACCTTCACTTGCATCCAATAATTCTTTACCAAGACGAAGCCCCATAGTCTTTTCGTTTCTTCCATGAGCTGCAGCAATTAACCAACGAAACCCAAGCGCACGAGCTCTTCGGGGTTCAACAACTGTAGGCACCTGATAAACACTACCCCCAACACGACGCGGACGGACTTCAACCTCAGGAACAACCTGATCTAACGCACGTTGAAATAACGCTAACCCTTTTTCTGTCCCCCCAGCCTTCTTCGAAAGCATCTCCAAAGCATCATAGACAATTTTACGCGCAGCATTTTTTTTGCCACGCCACATAATGACATTAATAAGCTTTTGAACAGATTCTGATCCATACACTGAATCAGCACCAATATCTCTAATTAATCCTACCGATTTACGCCTTGGCATTCTTTAACCTTTCCCGATCTATTTTTCTTTGCGAAGACGTTTGGCACCATAAAGTGAACGTCCTTGCTTTCTATTTTCTACACCAGCTGTATCAAGTGCACCACGTACAATATGATACTTCACACCAGGCAAATCAGGCACTCGGCCACCCCGAACCAAGACCACAGAGTGCTCCTGCAAATTATGTCCTTCACCAGGAATATATGCAGTAACCTCATTACCATTGGACAACTTAACACGAGCAACTTTACGCATAGCCGAGTTTGGTTTTTTAGGAGTTGTTGTAAAGACACGAACGCAGACACCGCGAACCTGAGGAGATTCCTTGAGCGCGGGACTCTTACTCTTACTCCTGACTGGAGTTCTTCCAAAACGTATAAGCTGTTGAATCGTAGGCATAAGACCTATCCTATTTATATTATGGTTAAATTATCACTGGTTACATTAATATCTTTTATATTCTTTATCAAATACAAATACTATTGCGATTGCATCAATAAGAATCAGCCACTTTCCAAATTTTTTTGAGGTGACGGTTAGAAATAGAATACAGTTTCCTTTGAATTTTTCAAGTAATTTACGCAAGAAACGATCTTTTTCTCTAAAGACACGAAAATAAAGTATATTAAAATTTGATCGAAATTACTATTTTGTCAAACATAATCTGTTATTTTTTTTTTGAATGTACTAACCTATGTACATATTATTAGTGCATCAGAACCTGAAATAACATTAATTCATAATGGAAAACTACGAGAAATATGAACAGATAGAATTTTTTGTCATACAGAGATGCTGTACAAAGAAAATAAGTAAATAATCAAAACGCCAAGGAGTAAATATGTCGTTACTATATATCATAAGTTCAATAAGCCAAACATCCCTCTTATGGATAGCCGGAATACTAGGCATAGGTTTTCTTATTGGCATACATGAATTTGGACATTTTTTATTTTGTAAGTTATTCAAAATACGAACTCCATCTTTTTCAATTGGGTTTGGACCTAAAATTTTTGAAAAACAAATTGGCGAAACATTATTTAAAATATCAGCGATTCCTTTTGGAGGCTATGTTGAAATAGCAGGATCAGCAGAAGTTGGCCAAGGAGAACAAAAAGAAGCGTATGCAAAAGATGAATATTCTATGGCAGTAAAACCATATTGGCAAAAAATGCTCGTTATGGCTGGTGGAATTTTGGTAAATACCTTTTTTGCATATTTAACTTTCATTGCTCTCTTTTTCAGCGGAGCCCCCAAAACATTATTTCTCTACCCACTAAACGCAATCCCTCAAATAGAACGCATAATTCCCAACTCACCCGCAACCAAATTTGACCTAAAAGCAGGAGATGTTATTACCAAAGTAAATCAAAAACCACTTAGCTCTGTCGAAGAGCTCATTAATCAAATTAAAAACTCTCCTGGAAAATCACTAGAATTGACGATATATAGAAATAACAATGAACAATCAATCCAAACTACTATTGGAACTCAAGCCGGAACCAACTATGGCACTTTAGGGCTTATATTTTCAATCTCAAAATTACCCGGTCTTTCTCTTATTTCAGCTATCAAAACAGGCATTAAAGCCACTCACCAAAGTATCTTTCAAATCATTTTCACGCTCAAATATATATTTTCTAAGCGATCACTTGAATCAGTAGGAGGGCCACTGATGATTATTGCAGAATCAATTAAGGGCGCACGTCAAGGCATGAAAGTATTTTTTGCTCTTTTAGCCTTTATTAGTATTAATTTAGCGGTCATCAATCTTCTTCCACTCCCAATCACAGATGGCGGCCAGGCTCTCTTTTATACAATAGAAGCAATTATACACCGAGAACTCCCTGAAAAAACTAAATTAATAATTCACTACATCAGCTGGATTGGCGTACTTTTACTTTTTGTATATCTGAGCATCAAAGATATTTGGCATCTCATATATCAATGGCTATAAACATTCGCGCCAAACGATAGACCTATGCTCAAAAATGCCTATATTATTGATACTACAGATATTTACAGGTATAATATTCTTATCTTTATCATTTATATCGTAATTACATGCTCATTATATTGACCAATAATAAGAATTTCAGAAATTCTCTAGGGGGCATTCAAGAAAGGGTTTTGGTATGGCACATGCATGGCTTTCATTAGTTCCTCCATTTATCACGCTCGCAGCTGCATTGATTACCAAGCGCATCGGACCATCTTTAGTTCTTGGAATTACTATTAGTGCATTAATATATTTCAAGTTTTCAATCAAACATGCTTTTCTTTTTAGCACTGCACGTATTTGGGCCAACTCTCAATTAGGAGACTTACTCACTTGGTCTGGAAATTTTAGCACTCTCTACACCTTTGCCTTCCTTTTTATAATAGGAATTATTGTCGTTCTTATTAATACTACTGGTGGCGCTCAAGCATATGCAGAAAAGGTCAGTGGATATATTTCTGATAAACGATCTGTCGAGACATCATCAATTCTTCTATCATTAAGTTTATTTCTTGATGACTATCTCAACTGCCTCACAATGGGCTGTGCTATGAAACCATTAACAGACAAGGCTGGTATCGCGAGAGCAAAACTTGCCTATCTTATCGATTCGATGGCAGCTCCCTGGATTATTATTGTTCCTTTCTCAAGTTGGGTTGCCGTTATTTGTAAAATTCTACAAAGTGCAAATATCTCTGAAACAACCCAAAATGCCATTATTATTGCTAATCCATATTATGTATATCTTTGTCTTATCCCTTATGTTTTTTATTCGTTCATCACGATCGCTTTAGTTTTGATTATTGTTCGCAATAGATTATCTTTTGGCCCAATGTATACTCATGAAAAAATAGCTCAAGAAACTGGTAATCTATTAGGTGGAAAACATACCCCCAATACTAAGTTAACAATGTGCAACATCCAAAAAACTCCATCAATTTTGGAGTTCCTTCTTCCAATCGGTTCATTGTTACTCTTTTGTATTTTTGGCCTCTTATATTCAGGAGGATTTGTTTTCTTTGGTGGAACACATGGCCTCTTTAAAGCAATTCAAGAAGCAAACGCTTATATTGTTATGTTTTGGAGTTCAGTTGCTAGCTTGATCATTGGTATCACATTCAGCTTGGCACGAAGCAACCTTTCTCTTAGCTCTTTATTGACTATAATCCCCAAAGGTCTCCACCTCATGCTCTACCCAAATCTGATACTTCTGTTTGCCTGGACATTCAGCGATTTACTTACAAACTATTTACATACTGGTGAATATCTTGCCTATCTTATTTCTAATTCTATCTCATTCAAATTATTACCAGTTATTTTATATATCCTAACATCGCTCATTTCAATCTCATTAGGATCAGCATGGTCAACCATGATGATCATTACTCCATTAGCAGTTCCCATAGTGGTCGCCTACACTGCAATCACTCCTCCAGTCTCTCTGGCCTCAGTCCCTATGTTACTTCCCACTCTTGGCGCAATTCTTTCAGGTGCAGCAACTGGCGATCATATCTCTCCTGTCGCAAGCACTACCATTATGGCAGCTACAAGCTCTGGATCAATAGTTATTGATCATGTCAAAACTCAATTTATGTATGCACTACCGGCAATTGTCGCAACCACTGTTGCATTCCTCGTTGTTGGCCTTGCCATCGATCTTCATCCACTCATTGATTACATACTCGCGCTAGGTAGTGGTTTTGGAACCCTTGGAATCTTATTAGTAATATTAAATAAATTAAAAAAATAATAAAAAAAGGTTATAGATCAAAACCCATAACCTTAAATCTTATGAATATGAATAAACAAATAACTTATGAAATCTGAGCTTTATGAGGATGTTCTGCGCCAGCATAAACCTTCAATTTTAATAAAATTTTATTATTCAATTTGTTTTTGGGAAGCATACCCTTAACAGCATGCTCAATGATATACGCAGGATCTTTGGCTTGAACATCTTTAGCAACACGTTCTTTCAACCCACCAATATAACCACTATAACTTGCATAGATCTTCTGGTTCATTTTATCACCAGTCAGTACAATATCTGCAGCGTTAATAACCACCACATAATCACCAGCATCAGCATGCGATGTGTAAGTTGGTTTATCTTTACCACGCAGAATATCAGCTACTTCAGTGGCTAATCGACCAAGAATTTTTCCTTTAGCATCAATGACACGCCATTTAGGGTCACGATCTTCTTTCCTAAGAAAAAAAGCTTTATTCATATCCATGTATAATTTCCTTGCGTTATGCTTCATGAAAAACACCCCAAAGGGGGTTAATAAAAAATTAATATAGCATTAGAATAGAAGAAAATAGCCCTATGGTCAACTACTATCGGCGTTTTAACAAGCATAT
>Ga0209431_10000508_pt1 | contig 32514 bp, 46 predicted proteins | sample RifCSP13_3_FD_184021 | JGI IMG/M metagenome (GOLD analysis project Ga0209431, IMG submission 184021) | Soil microbial communities from Rifle, Colorado - Rifle CSP2_sed 13_3 (SPAdes) (version 2) | ecosystem: Environmental > Terrestrial > Deep subsurface > Rock core/Sediment | place: Rifle... | reverse complement strand
CTTTCTGACATCCTAGCGCGGGTCAAGTTTCGCTCGGGGTCCAAGACGGGCGCGGACTCGCAGGTCACGGCGAATATTAACGAGGCCACGCGACATACGATTTTACGCGCTCGCCCGCAAGAGATGCAAACCACGGCCACGTTCGCTACGTCTAGCGGGACCTCTAGCTATGCGTTCTCGACCATCGCTACGGACTTGTTAGCGGTTCTATACGTCCGGGATAACACGGACGATGTTCCCCTGCTCCGAGGCGACATCGAGCACTTCAATAGGCTGCAACAGGATACTTCAGACACGTCCAATCTGGGGGATCCTCGGCGCTGGACCCGACAGGGCAATAACTTGATCCTATACTCGAAAATCCCCGATGGTACTAGCCGAACAATAAAGCTCACGTATCTGAAAGACTTCACCGACCTAGTGAATAGCGGAGATACGTTCCCGCTGAACGAGGAATGGCTCCTGCCGGTGGAACAATATGCCTCAGCTTTGACTATGTTAGACCTCAATGCCGAGGCCAAAGCAAGCGCCAAGTTTGCAGTTTACGAGCAAATGATCTCCTCCCGCGAGAGCCCCAAGGGAATTGAGGACGAGTCCTCGTGGTCCCAGATGTACCCGATCTCTAACACTGGTATCAATAGCGATTTCTAATGCCCTTTACACAGCTAACTCCGCTCGATGACCAGGGCCTCAGATCAAGTCGGCCCGCTAACGAAGTCAAGTGGCGGACGCTCACGAATGTAATAGCGCGCGATGGTGCGCTCAGGCGCAGGCCGGGGTTTGTCAATCCCAAGGGCGTACGGAACGAGAATCTCCCAGACAATACACAAGTAGGAACTACGGTAGTTATCGCGGAGATTAACAATCCTGGCTCGTCTGCCGAAGGCCGGTCGGGTTACTCATACGTGGCGGAGACGATTCGTCCCGACGCGACGGGGACTAATAACGGGTGGTTCAGGAATGACGGGGTTACTACGACCAACCTCCACTTAGATATAGACGAGACGGGCACGCTCGATGCGGCGGTTATTAGGACGCCCACGCTCGGCGCGGATGTGGCTATAGGATTTGTGGATCCTGTCAACTCCCCAGACATCACCGTGGGCCGAGTGCTACGGGGCCGCGCCAGACTGTTAGCCATTAACGGCACGCGGGCGGTTCTGAACTTCTACGCTGGCAGCATATCTGATGATAACCTCATTGGCACAGCGACCATATCGGTCTCCGCTACGGACTCCGGTACTTCTGAGTGGGATAACATTCAACTTCAGGGCGTCTGGAGCGACGATGAGATAATCATCCAGTACGTGGACGGGGACATAAGCGGCGTGGATATGTTGTTGCCTAACGGTAATGGCGACGATACTGCATGGCGTGATGCCGAGGACCTGTCCACTGCCAGCTTTGCAGATTTTAATGAATCCCCTTGGGACCTGTGGGACGCTCCCCCGGCTCACCAGTTGAATGGTGTACAGCCGGATCCAGGGCCGGGCGGACTAAACGACAAGCAGGGATTCACGTTTCCCGCACCCAATAACACCTTTAGCACCATAAATGAGCTTGTGTTACTCGTGGGCGGGAATAAAGTGCAACTAGCCGAGCCCAAGCTAGATATTATCTATAAGGTGGGCGGCGTTGAATACACACTTGGGTCAAATGTTGAAATCTCCAACTTTGATAGCGTGTACAGGGCTTTCGATATTCTAGCCGCCTCCCCGCTCAATCCGGCTACGTCTCTGGCATGGACCACCGCAGATATAACCAGCGGACAGTTTATATTCAAATATGCGGGCGGCGGGCAGAATTTTGTAATCGACCAGACTGGGTTGTTTATCGGGGGGAAGCTCTCCTCGGCCCCCCAAGTAGGCATAGACTATCTTGCGATCGATATTCTGCAAGCCACCGCAGATAACAACGCTGACGACAACGTGCTAGGCAAGTCGGCAATTTACGTTACGACTAATAACTACTTCAAACTCGGGACCGATGCCTTCGGTCAAGCCATACTTGATGTGGCTGGAGGCACAGCTAATATAACCACTGGTCCAGTACCTCTAGACCATACGATCCTCTATGGCCAGCTTTATGTGGTCAACGGTATAGACGACACCAGGCGCTATCCTACGGCTGGGGGCGTGTTCGAGGCGCTTTCGACAAACCTGGATGGCGCCAACCCCATAACAGGCCGGTGCGTGGAGGCTTTCGCGGATCGCATATTCTACGGATGGGTCAATGAGGACGGTACGCAGACCCCCGAGCGTATTGCGTGGTCTGTGTTTCAAAACGGGGGAACCCACAATGGAGCCTCGGCTGGCGATGCGGACCTGTTAGATACTCCTGGGGGGATTCTAGCACTAGGCGTCATAACTGAAGACACCTGCACGGCGGTCAAGGAGCAGGGGGTTTACTTGCTCCGGCGCACAGGTAACAGCGTCATCCCATTTATTCGCGACGTGATTGATTTTCATTCAGGCATTGTGGCCCCCCGCACCTTTCAAACTGTTATTACGCCCGATGGCAATACTATTCAGCTATGGCTAGGCTTTAGCCCCGCCAAGGGCCTTAACGTGTTCATGTTCGACGGGTCGCAGGTACGAGCGGTGGGGGATGAGATCCATAAGGAATTGCGTGACGACTCTAACCCCATGACCATCGCCTCGAACTCATTTGCAGAGATTGACCCGCAGGGGGCTGGTTACTGGCTATTTGTGCCAGAGGGTGAGGAAATACTCCCCACTAATGGATTCTTTTACAGCCTTCGACAGGGCCAGTGGTATAGGGTCACCTTACCCTACTTTGCCTCATGCGCGGGTCGATGGACCATCCGTGACGACTCGGTAACTACGTCCCTTGCGCTTCGTGGCAATGACAACATGATGATTGGGACCGGGCAGGGGATTCCATTCAAAACTGACTATGATGTGACGTTTGACGTGATCTCGCCTGGCGAAGCGGATGATGATTCAATTCTACCTACTGACCCCGCCGAGGATGGCATTGTTGGTAGGTTCAAAGAATTTATCACGTCCACGATTGAGACCGGGGACCTGGCGTTTGCCGGGCCTGACGGTTTCCCACTGCATGTCATAGTCCACCGTATATACATTGGCTATATAGACCGCGGCCCGTTCAGTGTGAATGTCAGCGCATCGCAGGATGGAGGGCTCACATTCAACACGGCCAACTCGTTCGTTCTGGGGGGCAACGCAGACGGATCTTATGACCAGTTCGCGCTAGACGTAGGCCCGCTTAACGGGAGGCGGATTAGGTTCAAGCTAGAGTTCGAGCACGTTGAGACAGACGGCGCTAGTCCGGTTAATGAGCCGTTCGAGCTGACTGAAGCCTGGGTCGAGTGGGAACCCGCTGGGGAGGCGCCCTAGTGCCGGTACTTAGAAGTCCGCTCGGGCTCAAAGAGTGGTTCGGGAATGTTCGGAACTGGCTCACCACGAGTACGGGTGCGGATATACAGCAGCTTGGCGAGGCTGATGGCACTGACCGCTCGCAGCTTATTCTTCACGATGGCACCGTGCAGAGAAGGTGGCTAAGTGAGACGGACGGTAAGGCTACGGCCTCGTTATACGGAAAAGCCTCCGGTGCTAGTACAGCCATCAAGGTGGAAACCACTGGCGAGCAGGACGTAGTCAATCATGGGAAGGACTCGGCGGGCAACATTGATCCGTTTCGGACGAACGATGATCAGCAAGTTCAAGTCCAGCTCCAAGGGGCGGACGAAGCAGGAGTCTCGGATTCGTTCAGAACGGATCCTTTTAGGATCCCGTGGCAACGGGACTTTCCCGCCTGGCAGGACGTGGATCCTGTAGAGATCCCAGTGGTTGAGGGGGTATTATGGGATCCTGGGACTTCAGCTCTTAGGCAATTTGAAGTGATGTTCTACGTCGTCAATAACGATGCAGGGGCCATGTCGGTAACGGTATCGGTCGGGCTGGACTTGGGGTCGGGAGGGTCTCTCGCGGCCCCTGAATACTGGATGTTCAATGAAGTGATCCCCTACCCAGGAACCTCTGGATGGAGGGGTCCCTTCATTCTCCATGCCGATGATGCTATTCGTGGGGTGGCTTCGGCGGCCAACGACGCTTCTATCCACTTTAGGATTCGGCGAACGGATCTCCAGGGACTTTAAATGCCACGCGACCCAAACGATTTTCGCGCGGATGCCCAGACGGCGGGCAAGGGAGGAACTACTAACTTCCTCCGTGCTGATGGGGAGTGGGCTGTTCCGCCCGGCGCTGGGGTGGCAGACGACTCGATTACGAATGCCAAACTGGCCGAGATGCCAGCCAACACTATCAAAGCCAACGCAACTGCAGGGACCGCCAATCCCACCGATCTGGCGGTTCCGACAAATGCTCTGGTGGGACGGGCGGGGGGAAACATAATCTCCGCGACCATCCCCATTAATAGTGTAGTGGGCCGAGTGGCCGGGGACCTGACAGCCGCTGCTGTAGTCACGGATCAGATTTCCAATGACTCGGTGACTTACGCTAAGATGCAGGACGTCTCGGCGGCCTCCCGTCTATTGGGCCGAGGAAGCGCAGCGGGCGCCGGGGATCCTGAAGAGATAATTCTCGGCACCAACCTCTCGATGGCCGGAACTACGATAAACGCCACGGGAGGGGGCGGCGACTCCATAACAGTAAACACCACCGCTGTCGTGGATGCTGACCTTGACGACGCCACGCCAGCGGCACCTGCGGGCGGCGTTAACGTCAAATGGCAACAAGACGGCGGCTCCCCCGCAAACATTAGCGCTCATCTGGCGGCTAATGACGTGAGCAACACCGTGCTTAGAGATTCTTCTGGCTTCTCTGTTATCGGAAAAGCCACGACTGGCTCCGGGGATCCAGCAGACATTGTGGCCGCCGATGAGACTGTCTTAGGTCGTACCGGGGCGGGTAATTTGGCCTTCGCACAGCTTGCTACTGGACAAATCACAAACTCCGCAGTTACCTACGCCAAGATACAGAATGTCTCCGCCACGGATAGGTTTTTGGGACGTGATACGGCGGGGGCTGGGGTTGTAGAGGAAATCAGTGTTGTTTCGGCCTTAGCTATGCTGGGAGCATTCTCAGGAGTGACTCTCCAAGCCTTCACTACTCCCGGCGCGAACACCTACACCCCTACAACAGGGATGAAGCATTGCATAGTTATCTCCACAGGAGGTGGAGGTGGCGGGGGCGGAGGAGACGCCACGACAGCCGCCGGATCAACATCCGCAGGTGGGGGCGGTGGGGCCGCGGGCACCTGTATCGAAGCATTCTCTGCAGCCACTATTGGTGTTAATCAGACCGTTACCATAGGGGATGTAGGAACCGCGGGAAGCGTTACCGGAGGGACCGGAGGAACGGGGGGTAACACGACCTTCGGTGCTCTGCACACGGCCAATGGCGGAGTCGGCGGGACAGGTTCCGGCAGTGCGAACGCAGCAACCGCCACATCCTTTGCTGGCGGGGCTGGTGGAGTACCCACCGGTGGCCTCTTGAATATCACAGGTGGCGCCGGATGGAATGGCTTTGCGGGCAGCGCGGACGGAACCGTGGACCTGACGTTCGCAAGCGGTGGGCAGGGTGGAGGCTCCTTCTGGGGAACCGGTGGGCGCGGGGCAGTAAACTCTCAAGTTTCGTTGACCACGGATAATACACAAACAGGTAGCAATGGTCTAGTGTACGGTGCCGGAGGTGGGGGAGGGACGGGCCAGAATAACGCAACAGGTGGGGCGGGCGGGACCGGAATGTCGGGGGTCTGTCTAGTCATAGAATTTACGTAGGAGGGCCGAGAATTGAAAATCCAGGAGTTATCACTAGAGCTTTACAGCCAGCTAAAGGAAGCGTGGGCGGGTAATGCAGAGCGGATGCAGGACGCGGACAGGGATGTTGCCGTGCTGGACTATCTGCTATTCCAAGACGGTGGGGACTCGCAGTGGTATCAGGTAGAAGGGCACAGGACGTGGTTGTTTGTACGCAACGTAGTGCCGGGACTAAGCGCCTCGCTCTGGGCACTGAACATGGACGGCCCTGCCGCGCTTCCGAGTGCAAAGATCACACTCGACGAGATAATGTCCGAGTTCCAACTACAGCGCCTGACCGTGTCCATACCGAGCCCGCTAGTAAAAGTCGCGCACGCGGCTCAGCAATTAGGCTTCCGGCACGAGGGCAGACTCCGCTCGGCTATGGTCTACAACGGACGAGTTGTGGATGCGGACATTTTCGGACTTACCTTAAATGAGGGTAATACAACCCCTTCTCAAGGTACTAATGAAACTCCTAAGCGCAGGCGTAGGCGAAGGAGATCGCGCAGACGAAAGGGTCATGCTAATCAAGCGCAGACAAGCGAAACAAAGGCGTAAGGGATGGCAAGAAAAAGGAAACTAAGGGGCGTAGAGAAAGCGCGGAAGCTCGTAAGGGGCTACCAGGCCGGAGGACAGGTCCCACTCAGCGATAAGGTTTTTGATGTAGTTAACAAGGCCCGCCTTAGCGCGCGAGAGACCGCGTTAGGTCTGTTGGGCATAAACCCTGAAACCTTTAGCCCGGGCATGGGCGGTCCTGGCGATCCCCGCGCTCTCGCGCAACATGAGCAGACCAGCAAGCTCCTAACCAAGAAGCTAGTAAGCCTTGGGGTTCCCAAACCGGTGGCCGGGACGCTTGTTAGCGGCGCGGGGAACATCAACGAGACTCTATCCGGCGTCATTAATGTTGCCACTGGCGGGCAGTTCTTTGACCCACAGGGCTTTGATATGGCGGATCTCATAGCTAACGAAAGGGGGATAGCGGCCGTGCGGCCCGCTATTCCTCAAATAGGCTTCCAACGAGGTGGTCAAGTGGCAGGCAAGACAAGAGCAACCATTAGGGTCCCAGCGCGGGCCCTGTTACAGAGATTCCAGGCTGGCGGCGAGGTCTCGAACGTCATACCGAACCTGTTTACCGGGTTTGGTGGGCTCCAGGCTAACACGGGCGCGCAGCGGGGTATTACTCGACAACTGCGCCAGTTTGACCCGTTCGGTGGGCCGGTCGGGGGCGCAGCGCAAGGCACGCTAACTGGGCTACTGCAAACCGGGCTACCTACGGATGTGGGCGCGCTCACGGATGTGGCGCAGGCTCGCGCCGGGCGAACTTTCCAGGACCTAACGGGCGGTATTAATGAGCAGCTTGGCGCACTGGGGCTGGGCTCTAGCTCGGCTCGCACGTCAGCGCTAGCTCGTGCCGCCGGGAACTTATCCGCACAAGTGGGGGAGACGGGTATCCTCGGAGGACTACAGGCCCGCGAGGCGGCCACAGGCCGTCAACTGTCGGCTCTAGGCCCAGGACTGGATGCCTCAGGCCAGCGCCTGAGCGCGCTCGGAACCGCTGGGGGCGTTGCGGGACAAGCGGCTGGGCAGGAACTTCAGGCTCGGTCCACGGGGCTAGGTGGGCAATCCGGCCTCGCGCAGAGTTTGCTTCCGACGCTAGGCAACGAGATGAACCTTGGGCCCGCTGGGGGCGGCTTTATGGGTGGGGGTGGGTCTGGGGCTATCCGAAGAGGTATAGGTAGCCCAGGTATCAACACTTTCTCTGTAGGTAGCCCTAGGTTTCAGGCCGGGGGTCGCGTGGGCAGCGCAGGGCGTGGGGACCTAGGGGATTTCCTGAGCAACTTGCTGTTCGGGCGGCAGTTTACAAGGAGGGCTCCATTACCGCAGGCCCAATTCCCAGTCCCTAGGGGGGGTTTCGCAGGTAGTGACGACTTCATGCGCTCAATTCGAGCTGCTGAGGAGGAACGACAGCGCAGATTGACTGAGGCAGAATTAGCGCGAAGGCGGCAACCAGTTGGTAGGCGAGACGTTTTCGATCCACTAGCTTTTGTTGAGAGGCTTGGTCAAGCCACTAGAGGGCCTTTCGGCGCGATGGGTACGGGAATTGGGCAACCTACAGACTTCCAGCGCGGGGCGCTACAGTTAGGGGGGGGCTTAGGGGACTTTCTTAGAACTAGTGTTCCTCGCATGAACGTCGGGGGCAAAATAAGGGGCCCTAGCGTCCCGCCCGACTCAGTGCCAATTCTGGCCCAGGGTGGCGAGGGCGTGTTGCACGTCAACCTGATGAGCGAGCTTGAGAAGTCCAAGAGCAGGGACCCGCTTGTCAAGAAGATGAAAAAGCTAATGGGTTTCCAGGCCGGTGGGCAGGTCCCGACATTCACCAACGAAGATCTGTTGAGTGCTAAGGGGAACGTCTCAGAGTTGGGAGTACCTTCGCAGTCCATGGACCCTCGCGAGTTCATTACCCGTGCAGCACAGGACGCCAGACGTAGGGCTGATCTGACAAGGGCTGCGGCCCTGTTTGGTCCTCGTGGTGCAGCTATTAACGCCCAAGTAGATCCTACCGAGGCGGCGGCCCTCCAAGCTGCTAGTGAGGTGGCGGGCCTAGCCCAGCGCGAGACCCCTATCAAACAGGAAGTCACTAGTAGGAGGGTTGTGTCGCGGGAGGAAGAGGAGGAGGCTCAACAAAAGGCGGCGCAAGATGAGGCCAAGAGAATCAGGGGCGAGGCCGATTCCGTGCTCAAAGCAGCAAGAGCTTCACAAGACAAGGGCGGTCAACTAAACTTCGCCCAGGCCCGCGAGGACCTCGAAATTCGTGGTATCGACCCGGCATCTGTGTTCCCTGGCTTCGAGACAGCGGAGCGTAGACAACAGGAGCAAATCGCGAGAGCACAGAGAGAGCAGGCTGAAGGTCTCACCGGCCAGCTCCAGCCCGAATTCGTCCCACAGCTCCAGGCGTTAGAAGTGGCGCTTGAGCAGGGAGGTAACATCCCGCCAGACCAGACACAGGGCGTAGCCCAAATGTTGCTTCAGTTTGTAGAGCTTCACAAGTCTGCCGGAAGGTCGGACGATGAGATTCGCGAGTTGGTAGCTAGACTATTCCCTAACGTTAGCTCGGTACTCCAATAATGCCGCCAAGCCCTCTTGAGCAATTGCGGATCTTCTTTCAACGGGCAGAGGACCGTCCACAAGCCACCACCTTAGCGGATATCATACAGGGCGGGCTTCGCGCAGCGGCTCCGCCGGAGTCACTAGCCGAGGCTGCTACGCCATTCGTCGGGCCCGAGCCCGCTGCACAAGACCTAACAGGCTTTGGTGCTGGGCTGGTAGAGGCGGGGGAAATATCTCGGCAGGCTATTAGGTCCAGGCTAGGACTGACTGGGCTCGCGCCCGGCCCCCAACAAGTCGTAGAACCCGCCGCCGTTCCACGAGAGGAGACCGGTGAGGGTCTCCTGTCCGCGCGAACGGCGGGAGCGTTAGCACCGTTCCTTCTCGGTGCGGCGCCCGCAGCGGCAGGGACGCTCCTCCCGAGAGCCGCGCTCGGCGCGACCGAGGCTATTGCCGCCACATTCGAGCCCGGCGAGACCACGCTAGGTGAGGCTGTGCTTATGGGAGGTGCGGGGGCGATAGGGGGCGCATTACTAGGGCCCAGAAGTCCAATTAGCCCCACGATAGCTAAAGGACTACGTGAAGTCTCAGATGACGTAGGTGCAGCGAACCTAGTCTCAAAATTCCCCAAACTCACGCTCAAGAAGGGACTCGTGGAGGAGTTGCCGAGCGGTGCGCGGGCGGCAGACGTGGGGACTCAGCCGTTTAGGCGCCTCATTGGTGACCCCCAATTTCAGTACGACACTATCGTCAAGAAGCACTTCACCAAAGACTACGGCTTCGACGATAAGACCACGCGCAGGTTTATGGAGCGGCTCACGCCAGAAGAGCGCCAGGCGATGGCGACGGAGGTTGAACAGAGCGGGATGAGAGCCATATCGGCGATTAATAGGGCTTTGGGTAATGAGCCTAAACTAGCGCAAGAGGCTCAGAAAGTCCTGCTTGATCTCCCCGCTCCTCGCACGGCCATCTCTGACGAAGCAGGCTTCTTTCAACTTGACCGCCTAATCTCCAGCTCACCCGATGCCCCAGGCGTAGTGAGGAGAGCCGTTGACCGCGCTCAAAAGGCCACACGCAAGCTCCCCGCGCAGTCCCTTATCCTAAACGCCTATATGAGTTCCCCGTTTGGCCGAGTCCGTGACTTTCTAGGCACAATGGGCAATACCGTAGCGCAAGGGGTTTCCTCTGGAGCTAAAGCACGAAACTTTCACGTCTACGCTGGAATGAAGAATGCCATATTCGATGGATGGCGTAGTGCGGCAGAGGGCTGGAGAACTGGAATAAATAGGGAATTACGAGAAGTCATAGCAGAAGGTAGGCTACCTAAAGAATATATTGATGAACTCCAGCGCATAGGCCGAGTCACGCCTGAAATAGCCCAACAGCTCAAGCAGGGTGGAGCACAGATACCCGAGGAGCTACTTGAGGGCGTCGTAATGCTAAGGCAGGGTAACGGCTTGCGGGACATATTGAGTCGTATTCCCTTCACGCCGGGAAGGTTTAACTCTGCACAGGATGATTTTTTTACTACCATAGCGTTCAATCTCCAAGCCAATTTACGTGCATCTCAGAAGACGGCTGCTGAGGGTGTGTCTAGCGCAAAGTTCGGGAAGCGGTTTGTAGAGAACCTTTCTAACCTCAATGATGGAGAAATTGCCGATGCCTGGGACACCGCACGGCGGGTATCGTTCCGCGAGCACAACATTTCCGGCGCGACACAGAAAGTAATAGATGCTGGCAGACTATTCCGACAAATACCATTTTTCGGTCCTTACGTCCTGGCGCCATTTGTCAGGACCCCTTCTGTCATTGCACAGCGGACTCTTGAGTACAATCCCGCCAACATTCTCCTGGGTGGGCTACGTATGCTTGCCAAAGACTCCCCTACGAGGGAGATGGGTAAGCTCAGTTTCCAACGGGGGATGGTAGGGCTAACCGGTGTGGCCGCTGCTGGTACTCTGGCCGACGCCGGGGTAATCACTGGCGCCGGGGAACACCTTACCGACAGCGAGAAAGATGCTGCTATCCGCGCTGGGCGATGGGCCCCATATTCCGTGAAACTTGGCGACCGTTGGGTAAGTTACAGGGGATGGGGACCCCCAGCGGGCCTTCTGTCTTTAGCCTCCAACATGGTGGAGAAACACAAGGCTGGCAAAATTCAAACGCCCGGAGACTTCGCCGAACAGTTTTCAATCTCTTCCCTGCACAGCGCTATGGACGCGACCTTCCTTCCCAACATGGCCCAGTTTATCACCAATCTCATGGAGGGGAGACGGGCTAAAGAGTCGTTTAGCGATTCGGTTTTACGAGTATTCCAGCCCATCGGGCTAGTTAGCGAAGTTGCCAGGGCCCTAGATCCTAGGCTTACTGGAGGGGTCGGAGTGGAGAGGATTTCCGAGCGCATACCAGGCGAGCGAGCCGGAGTCCCAGAACGCGGTGCTCAGACCTTTGGGGAATCACCAGAGGTTCCAGGTGGATTTATTGAACGGATCTTTGGTCCGCGCCAGGTCCAACGCTCGCAGGATCCGCTAGTTAACTATCTAGCCGACAGGGGCGTGCTTCCCGGCCGCCCAAGCCTCCCAGTATTCGCGAGAGAAGAGGGCATCAAGTTAACAGAGAGGGAGAAGAATACCATCCTCTTGGCTAAAGGCAAAGCAGAGCGAAGGGCCGCGCAGAAAGCCATAAACAATACCTTGGGCTTTGCTACTCTCTCGATAGAAACGCAACGTGACATTATAAACAGCGCTATAAACAGAGCGCGAACAGATATGAACACGGCCGTAAAGGAGCGCAAACGCCGGGGCTTACCCCTCGACTTGCGAATCCTACTATTACAGACGGGTTAGCGGGGTCCGAGTTCGGCCCTCGGAAAACGATGGGGGTGTTTCTCCTGGTACGCCCCCTCCCCCGCGCCCTCCAGTTATGATAAGAGCGATGTTAGCCTTTTCGGTTGTGCTACTTTTAGCCTTTTGTGGCGACGGAGTTGTGACTGCACCAGACATTCCGATTGTTCCCCCGCCGCCCACACAAGAACCTGATTTTGATGCGGGGCCCATGTTCTCGCTGACGGATGTTCACGGCTTTAGCGCCTTCGCGCTGCCCACACAGCACGAGAATATCCAACGGATGGTCCTGCGCCAGGCCCGGCGCCATGGATATAACACGGCCAGGATATGTGCCGAGACCCAGAGCTGGCCGGGGGGCTTGCTACCTAAAGGTAGGGGGATCGAAGACGGTGCGCTGGATGACCTGAAACAGACCCTCCATATCCTAGCCGAAGAGGACATGTACGGGCTGATTATAGTCGCCTGTACAGTAAAGGAGGACCGGACCCCCTTTCGCAAGGTTGAGTCTTGGGCGCTCAATGTAGCCACGGCCACTCGGGACTACCACAACCTGGCGCTAGAGGCTGTAAACGAATACGACCACCCCCGCTCCAGTATCGACCATAGCGAGGTCACGCACCTTATTGGGCTCCTTAAGCGCCGCTCAGGCCACCTCGTGAGCACTGATCTGAGCCTAGGCTGGCCCTCTGGCAAATACCGCTACGATGGGGGCTTGGGCTCAGACTTCCCGGACTTCCACCCCTGGCGCACTTCTGGCAACTCGCCACAGGACCCCACGCCGTCTCAAATTGAGGACATTGTGGGGCAAAATGGGGGTCTCGCCGTTCTCAGCGAGACTACGGCCTACGGTAGCGCGGCAGACGTGGAGACGTTCGGGTGGCATCTAGTAACAGAGAGCCAAGCTCGAATCCAGCGCTATGCGGACTCATGCCGACCCGAGCGGGGCTGCATATTCTTTTTCCATTCAGTCGAGGGGCTTGGGGCCGGGGGCTTTAGCTGGATGGCCCAGAGGTAACTAAGTTGCGTTCTTATGGGGACTTGTATATACTGGCGGAGGTAGTAGCGGGATGGGTGTAGCCAACGGGAATGGATTGTGGAAGTGGGTAGCCGGGCTTATCGCCTCGTTCGCACTGGGTGGGGGGATTTCCACTTTTGTAGGAAACTCCCAATACGCCAGCGTGCGCGCTGAGGTGGCGGTCATGAAGGCCGTGCAGACGAGCCAGTTGGATCTAATTAAAAGCGAGCTAACGGCCATCAAAGTACAGCTCGCGGAGATCGGCACGAAGCTAGATGAGCGGACGAGACCTTCTGCGGGAAGAGGTCAGTGACTCTCCGAGAGAAACAGAGCCTCTTCGCCAAGCTAGTTGGTATACTTATCTGTTATGCCACCGCTCGTGGCTGGGATCTTACATTCTCGGATTTCTACCGAGGGGATCTAGACGGGCATATGCCCGGCTCACTCCACTACGATAGGCTAGCAGCAGACATGAATCTATTTGTGGGGGGGAGATGGATGCAAAGTGATTGCCCCGAGTGGCAAACATTGGGCTCTGTATGGAAATCCCTAGATCCTTTGTGCGCTTGGGGAGGAGATTTTGGCGACTTCAACCATATTAGCCTAGCTGATAGGGGGAGAAAATGAAACGACTTATCCTTGCCCTTGCCTTTCTCGCCGCCTGTGCCAAGCCCCTTACCGTAACCGAAGGTCCCTTTCGCCTAACCATCGATCTAGCCCGGCCCGAGGCTGTTGTGGGAAGGGAGTTTTTCTTCACCCTCGTGATGGGTGGGAAGCTACCGCCGCTGGGCTCGCAGAGTAAGATCGAGATGCGACTAGACGATGATCTGTTAAATGTCCAAGAAGGCACCTTCGCGCCGCCCTCGCGCTATTTGCTTTGGAGCATCAACTACACCGTCACCTACTGGTGCGAGCGCGTGGGGATTATTAAGGAAGACGTTATCGGCTTGCCCCCAATTGATGAGATCTATAGCGAAGAGTTTCCCACGACTGTTAGATCAACACTAAGCGTGAGGTTCTTTACCAAAGACCCGTCAGAGGACAAATGGAGGATGGAGGCCGAAGCCTCGCGCATTATAAGCGTAGCGTGCATGGAGTGTATTCCATCTAGTTGCTCAAGATCTACAGTCTAACCTGGAAGGAGGACTGCTTGGAGCTGAGAGAGTTTGAGCCCAGGGTTATAGCCAGAGAGGACTTCTCGGAGGAGATGTCCGAGTTCACCATCGCGCCGATTGGGGATTTGCAATTGATTGACCCTGACGTGGAAGGGTTCCGTGCGGTGGCCGTCAATGCCTTCAAGCGCCACATGGCGTTTGTTGAGGATAATTTCCCTAACGTCCATTATATCGGGATGGGTGACTATATCGACTTCATGTCGCCCTCGAACCGGGATTCTGTTGGCAAGGCCAAAATGTATCAGCCCACAGAGAGCTTTATCAGTGTAGCGGCGCGGAGGCTGGCAGACGATTTTCTCGAAATCGTCCAGCACACGACCGGGCGATGGATGGGGCTCTTATCGGGTCATCACTACTACGAGTTCAAGGACGGCACGAACACGGATCAGTATATAGCTAATGCGCTTGAGGCCCCCTATCTCAATAAGTGCGGCTATCTCACGATGCGCTTCCAGCGCCCGGATGACAAAAATCGTGGTACGATCAACATATGGGCCCACCACGGCGTTGGCTCGCGAAAGTTTCCCGTGGGCAAGCTAGTCGATAACGTAGTGCCCTACTGGCCCGAGGCAGATGTCTATCTGATGGGTCACATGCACGAGTGCGATTACAAGAAGATTGAGCGAATGATAGCGCGTGGGGGCCAGATAGTCGAGAACAAGGCTATTGCGGTAGTGACGGGGGGGTGGTTAAAGGGGTACGTAGAAGATACCGAGACCTATATCGAGGAGAAGATGCTAAGCCCCAGGGCCATCGGCGCGCCGGTCATCCTGGTCAAGACGTTCCAGAAGAACGGGCTGTTCAGGAGGAAGTTCCAGTATGTCGATGCTACGTAAGTCCCGCCCCAACAACATCTTGTAGCTGCTCCTTGCGACCCCCCAGATAGTGTGTTAGACTCCACGGTGGAAGGTGGAGAATGAATATCAAAGCCATCGCGACTGTCCTCAATGTACTGATCCCGGCCATTCAAACTGCTGAGAAGTATTTTCGGGGGTCGGGCCGCGGCGAAGAGAAAAAGGAAGCCGTTCTCACTAATGTGGTCGAGGAGATCCGCGAGACAGATGCGGAGCTGAGAAAGTCTGGCGCGGCTCTAGCATTCCTATCTATCATAACCGACCCCATGGGACGAGAAAAACTTGGTACTTTGATTAACGCTGTTGTGGATTTTCTGAACTACGTTAAACTGGCCGAAAACAGGCCAAAACTAATTAACTAGGGAGTGTAAATGCTACAGCTACTGAAGGCTTTTCTCACATCAAAGAAAGCCGCCGCGCTAATTGGGGGTATCCTCACTGTCCTCCTGCGCGAGTTTGCGGGCCTAGACGATGCCACTATCGAGCTGATCGTGAATCTGATCTTAGGTTACTTCGTGAGCCAGGGCGCAGTGGATGTTGCGCTGGCGTTGAAGGGACTCAAGACGAAGTAATCCGACCGGTCCCGAAGCACGACCGCATAAACTGCTTCCTCTCCTCCTTCCACAGAGAAAGGGGCTCTTCGGTTCCCAGCCGAGGGGCCCCTTTTTAGTTAGAACTCGCGGTCGCAGTCCTTCTCGTCTCCGCGCACGACCTCGTTGGCGTCGAATACTGGGCCTATTTCGTGGGCCTCGATAGAGAGTTGGCGCATGTAAGGGTCTCGGAGCGAGCCTGGGGTGTGAAAGTGGATACGGACGCGCGATATTTCGTCCTCCAGGTGGACCTTGTAACAAGTGTAGCCTTCACACTGTGTGGCGGTAATCACAGCTCCTCCTCCTTCCTCACCAGCCTATAGCCGTACTCGCTGCTCTCCCACGGTGTGGCCTTGATACGTTCTATTATATTATGGCGGGTCAGGGTAGTCAAGTGCTCATCTAGCAGCCGGGCCGACATCCTCCCGCTCATCTTGCGCCCGAGTTCGCTCCCTCCCACGTAGCCGCCTCGGTTACGGATAAATGTGATTATCCGCTGGGTCTCTCTGCCATACCCAGTCACGTCCACGTAGGCGTAGACACGAGGGAGATATTTGAGAACCCAGGCGAGCACCGCCTCGGCCTGAATTAGGTGAGTTTCCGTTATCTCTACGCTCTCGCGTTGATCTGGGTTGTCGGATACGGAGAACAACATTCCCAGGCGCAGTAGGTGGTCCGGTATCCGCTGCCAAAACGCGGCCAAACGCTCATTCACTGGGCGTCGGTCCTTGCGCCCCCGATACCACGCCTCATACCACTTGTCGGCCTCCGCGTCTGTGTGTGCTGGACCTTTTACAAACCCCACTCGTGTGAGATCCCCCACCAGACTCTCATATTCCTTGGGGTCCGCAAGGATAGGTCGGGGGAACTCCCTATCCGTATCCTCCTGATACCAGGTTAAGAATCGAGACATCATGCCCCCGGCCAGCGCGGAGGGGGGAACGGACTCAACTAGAAACTCCTCGTTCGTGCCGAGTAAGCACGAGACGGCTATGTTATCGAGAATCTCCTTGCCGCTTGACTTGGTCTGTTTCTCTTTTCGATCCGCATCGTCGAAGAGGTCGGTAAGGAGCTGCACGAGGCTGATGTTGTAGTCGGACTTGTTGATAAGCGTGGACATCTCGGAGACGTACACGAGGCCCGTAGATTCGCCTTGCATTTTGCACAGCTTGGCGAGCTGAGATAGAAGGGCCTCGCCCGAGCCCGTGTTCATCAGGTTATTGTAGCAACCCGCCGCACGGCCCACTTTAACGGCGTAGCCTGATGCTGTAGACTTCTTTACGGTGCCCGAGGGCCCCACCAACATTGTACGCATGGCTGGGTATATTTTATAATAGCCCTGATCCACGAATACTCTACGACGGAGGCTCGCCCCGAGCACGGTAAGAGCCGAGGCGAAGTGAAATGCGGTGGGGGCCTCCATATTGCGCGTGTGCTCGACGAATCGCCGGAGCCAGCCTCCCATGTTCACTTCGTCAAGAAGGGGACTAAAGTCGTCCTTGTAGTTCGTAACGCGCGTGAACGAGGGACGCTTTAGTTCCTGGCTAAGCTGCTCGGGGCCAGAGAATTTGTATGCCTTTATAAGAGCCGCCTGGACCTTTTCCCAGTCGTCCTCGCTAATGTCGTTACGAGAGGCTAACCAGGCGCTTAGGTCACGCAAGTCCGGGCGCGAGCCGGATTCGAGGGAGGTGATGAGTTTGAGGAGTTCGGAGTTGCTCAACTAAAGTTCCTCCTCCCCCCACGTCCACTCCCCTGTTCGCGCACTCGTCGGTTCCAAGCTGTGCACCAGTGGCAGGGACATGCCACATATGTGATACCAACAAGAGGGTTGGAGAAGTCGAGCCGCGTCCCAGAAGCCTGCGAGATGGAGTGTGTAGTTTCCTCCAATGTCCACGGGCAAAGCAAAGGCGTCGAATTCACCGGAGACAAGGACTCGAAGGAAACTTTCTGACTCTTTCCTGTTGCTCCGCCCGACCGCGACCATGACTTTGTGTTCAGGAAATTTATCCCTCGCGACTGCGGCACATCGGGCGGTGAAGTTTTGGTCCGATTCGTGTGGAGGCAAAAGCGCCGCAGGCTTGGAAACCAGTTTTCCAACCTCGTCCACAATGAGGGAAATATCAGAATAAGGAAGACGCAAAATAAATCGGCCCGTTGCTCCACTACGATCCTCCCAGGGTACTAGCTTAAATTTTTCCACCCTAACCTCTTGGCCTTTACATATTTCTCTTCCTCGGTCAGACATATGTGAAGACTGCCCAAGATAAATTTGTTCATCTTTACGAGTTTATCACACCACTTACACCACATGTAAACACCATTACCCACAATTAGTTTTTCGTTATAATCTGGCACCACAGTTCCTGCCCTCCTTACGGCTTCCATTTTACTCCCCAATAGACAGCAAGAACGGAGGGGAAGGACGCAGGGTATTTTGTGGGTTTTCTGTTCAAATTAAATCGGATTCTATTGGGGATCCACACTAGAGTAGCCACACCTTCCACAAAGACCTGCCACCAACGGGTCGAGGGATCACCCTTGATCAAAGCTACTGTTGTTACGCCCCTTACCGCCTCGTCCGCAGCTTTAGCGAGAAAGGGCCCAGGATTCGAGTATGGGGGATTCAACCATACCACCCCTCCCCTCGCGACTTCCTTCCAGTCCGTGTCTAGAGAGTCAGACCATAGCGTACACTTATTATTACCCGCGCTGGCCGCCGCATCAAACGAGAAGTTAAATACTGACTTCAACTGTTTGAACAGCCAATCTGGCGTTTCTAGCTTGTCGGTATCCACGGATTCTTGCCCTCCCTTTCCATCCCCACCACCTCGCTATATTTACGCAAGGCGCCCCAGTTCGGCCCTATCTCACAGTCTACATTGAACTTGAGCCCCCCGGCCATGCCCAGCACAGGCGCGGGCATCTCGGGCACCTCGGCGCGGAGGTTGGACAAGGCGCAGTCTCGCACGGCCTCGCGCAGGTTCTTAGGATACACTATGAGCACCTCATCGTGAACCTGCATCCACAGGCGCGCGGGCTTGGGGAGCTGGCGATACATTCGGAGCATGGCCTTGCCGATGACAGTTGGTGGGATGTTCTGGATGGGGGCGTTGCAGGCTTGGTTAGCCGCGCGCCCGGTACTCCGGTCGAGCCGAATGTATCGCCTGAAGCCAAACGGGGATTCGACATAGCCACGTCTTTTACAGGATTCTATCACGGATGTCCGGTAGTCGTCAACACCGGGGAGCATCTTGAAGTAGGCGTCACGGGCGGCGTGGATTTCGTCAAGTGAGCGGTGCAGGCGGGCGGCGGTAGTACGCTCTTGTTCGCCAAACAGGATAGCAAAGGTAGTAGTCTTGAAGTCGTCCCGCTCAGGCTTGCTCGCGTCCCTCCCTAATATCTGATTCGCCACGGCTTGATGCGCGTCAAGACCCTCGTGAAGTACCTTTTTCAGAATCCCCCACTCCTCCGCGAGGTAGAGAAAGCCCACAATCTCCGCCTGCGCCAGGTCAACCGACATCACTTCCCAGTCGGGCTGGTCTGGGATAAATATGTATCTAGCGCCTCTGCAGTCCAAGTTAGTTCCGTAACACTTTTTTGAACATCGGCAATCAGGGATCTGCTGTGCATTAGGGTCTGTGCATGAGAATCTAAAAGAGGCGGTCCCCCTACCGCTTTCATGTTTACCTTTCGCAGATCCTCCAAGACTGAGAGCAGGGTGAACGAAACTTCCAGATAGCCTGTAGCGGAGAAAAGAAGTCTGTAACTTCGACATATCTCGCAGTTCCAGGATTCTGTTGATGAATGAGATTCCGTCATCTGTATCCTCCTCATTGACGTGTTTAACCGACTTATGCCCGGTCTGTAAGCGAGATCGGAGTTCCTCTAAAGCCTCGGCGTTGGCGGTCGGCCTTCCCGTACCGCGTTTCTTTTGGGTCGGTAGCTTGAGCGTCTCGTACAGACACTCCTGAACCCGCGCGTGTTGGTTCTCGGTTCTAGTGCCCCCCCAATCTGGCAGGAAAGCCCGCTCCTCAACTAGTGTCTTCTCAATCGCCGCCGAGGCGTCTTTCATCCGCGACTTGTCTATCTTCATGCCCGCCGCACGCATCTCAAACGTCACGCGGGAAAGCGGGATGATGTAGTTTTCCATAAGCGAGAGCTGACCAGTCCATTTCAAATAATCCCGCTGCCCCTGCGCGACCCTCAGTGTAGCGTCAACGTCAATGCAAGCGACGCGCGGTTTGTGGTGACGGTAATTTTGCGTGGTCTTCCAATAACCTCTAATCGGAGGGTTGGCGAACTCTCCGGTAAGGTATACGAGGTCATTAGGGGTGTCTGGGTTGCAAAGCTTCCCAGCGTACCGAGTATCCCATATCTTGGTCGTCTCAGGGATATGGTGGCCCTTGTTGTACAGCCACCACTGATCATAAAGAACGAAGTTCTGCCCAACAATTTCGTCGCCACTAAGCACTCTTGCGACTCGCTCATCGTCAGGATCGAATACATAGCCTGTACCGATACGGTCAGTAGCTCCGACACAGACAATATCGCCTTCGGATGGGTCCAGACCCCCAGAAGTTTCAATATCAACACTGAAGCTACGAGCCTGAAGCATCTCAAGTGTGGCCCCGGCGGGGGGAAACTCATGGATAGTGGTTGCGTTTGAGATGTGAAGCTCATTCTCAAGAGTTGCCATGCGAGAGAAATCGCGGGCCACGACAGGCCACATAGTCGGCTCTCGCATAAGCATGGCGGGGTGGTAGGTGGGGAATAAGAGTTGACCAGGCTTGAGCTGTTCACAGACGTAGACATTATCGGGGTCCTTTGATGTACGCCCAGCGCCGTCACATTCGAGGCAGTTTTTAGTCTTGCCGGGGACGGAGGCAGTACCTTTGCACTCAAGACACTGAGTAAAATTACTAGCTCCGCATTTCTTTCCGTGCTTCGTCCACTTGGCGCAGGTCGGACACTTGAGCGTCCCGTGACCCTTGCACTCTTTACACTTTACGGTCCGACCCGAGACCTTACCCGAGCCATTACATGTTACACAGGGAACTAGCTCCCCAGGCTCGAAGATGGTTCCCCTCAGTTTGGATATAGAGTAGGGATGCCCAGTCATAGCGTGTATGGGCGTCTTACCAAGACCAATAATGTACTTGCCCTGAAAGGCTTCTAGGAGGGGCTTCCCGTAACGGGTCCAACACTCCCTAATCTGCCCAGCGGAAGGCTTGGCATTAACCATGTCCCCGCTCCACTCTTGCCTCACAGTACGCTGGCCCCCTTTGTCATCGCTTTCCCATTCTACGGGGCGACAGCACACCACGTTCGCGACCACCTGCTCGGAACGCAGAATAGGCGTATTCTCGTGTAGGAGCTTGTTAAATATTCCCCCCGTAGGGCCCACAGCAGGTGCCCCGGCCTCTACTTCATCCGCGCCTAGAGCCTCTAGCAAAAACAGGAATGTGGATGTGTCGCAATTCCCGCTATATGGCGCGTAGCCGAAAGAAGTGGCGCGATAGGGACACTCTGGGTGCACTACGCCACTTATCTCGTCCGTATAGGCCCCACAGCGCGGGCCCGTTGGAAATCTCGGAGTTGGGGGGCCGTGGCGCCTAGGGTAGGCCATTGGCAGCGCGGTATGGGTTTTGGGACTTTCGCTTTTTATTCGCCCACGTGGTCATTGAGATACCCTACCGCCATGTAGATCAGAATTACACCAATTACCAGTATGATGTTTTTGATGGCCCATATGAACAGCATAAAAACGCCAGCCAGAAACATGAGAGAGTATAGAGCCTTTATCATATACCACCGCACTTACATCCCTCGCGCATGAGGGATTGGAGGGGGCAGGTACAAGGAGCTGGATCCTCTGGGCCGAAAATTGTTACCCACGGGGGCGAGGGCTCGTTTCCTGTAGCGGTATGTACCTCTAACTCAGCAAAGGGGAGTTCCTGTTGGGCGGCATGAGCCGTGGATATAATTCTTAACCACTTCTCGTATTCAGGTTCAGGCAGTATTGAGTTCTCTATCCAGTCCTCCCTCATCTTACCCTCCCCAATTGCCACCGCACATCATCCACCACTGCCGCGTGCGTATAGACCCGTCTGATCCCTCTCAGGTCCATCGAGTTGTTCCACGGACGGTCCATCAGGTAGAGAAACAGGCGGTCCTGACCGGGCAGATCAAGCATTCTAGTAATAGTCTTGAGCTTGTCTTCCAGTACGAACACGAAACCGTCTAACATGAGACGGTGACGCACGACATCCACCTTTTTGTCCGAGTCCACCGAGTGCCACTGTAACAGGCACAGGTCCGCGAGATCGCGCTTCGCGGCTTCTAGGGATTGCGTCGAGGGCCGATCCGTAAGCCCCACCACCTCTACTATCGCGTTGAGTTCGCCCAGCATGTCCTGAGCGCCGGGATATGGGGGCAATGGACGTTTCCACACCTCGCTCATGGCACTAGCCACGACTGAAGGAGGCAGGCCCAGAGCCTCTTCGATATAGAACGTGCTTACGTCTTCCTCCTCTACGTCGCAAGGTATTTCTCGGCGCTCTTTAAGCACATCCAAGAGTGTCGGAATGAACTGCAACAACACGCCGTCAATGTCGGTGTAGAGAATGTGACTCATTTCGGTCCTCCTAAGAGTAAGAATCGTCCCACCCATATTCCCTCTGTACTTCTTTCGACATAACAAGATCGGGGTAATCACAGTCCGTTAGTATCTCCTGCCTTAAATGTGGCCACCGTTTTACTGCCTTATTATAGACAGCCTTATATACGTACACTTGATAGGGCACGAGGATCCGCTCAAACGCCCGCCAAAGAAAGTACGAGATATCGCTCCGATCGATCTTCATAACCCAGTCCGGCCACCGGTAGTACACCCACCCCGGATACACGAACCAAAACAGGGCCTCGCAACCGAAGTGGCAGTATACGCGAACGGTGCCCCATTTCTCCTTGTAATCTTTGACTTGGATACGGCCCCACCGTCTGAGATTCTCCCCTATATAACGTGCGGCATCGTCTATACCTTGCCAGTCTACGCCCTCGTCCCCCCAAACGTGCATAAAGTCTCCTAGTGAGGGTACTCGAACTTCTCGTGTCGCGGGTCGTATATTCCAAGGCTAAACGTAATAGCGTGCATGGACTCGTGGATTAGAATGCGGTCTTCGTCGATATAGCGAACTACACGGTCTTGTGGAGTGAAGCAGCCTTGCACGTACTTGCCCCCACAATAGAATTTCCTATCCACCATGTGGAACCTGAAGTTCTCAGGACGTGCGCGGGCTAGATCCATAGCACTGATGCCCTGGTCTTGGAGATTACGCTGTGCTTTTAGCCAGGCTTCGCGGACTTCGGTATTCACTCCGTCGCCCAGGTGCATTGGCATCGGATCGATGGATTTAGCACAGCAACCAACACTAAGGCCCAGAGTGAAGCCGTAAAGTAGGCCCAAGACTAGGCTATGCATGGGCAGATTGGGATGAGTCATTTAGGCTCCTTTTCCGATTCATGCAATTCGATCTCGGAATTTCCAGAAAGGTACTCGCCTAATTTATCTTCCAGGCAAAGCAGGATTGCCTTCGGTTCGGCGCTGCGCGGCAAGATCATGCGACAGTCTTCAGTGATCAGGGCCATGACAGTCATTGCATCTTGCCAACCGCTTCGGGGTCTCACCTTTTCCATTTCCTGTGCAGTAAGACCCACCGTATTTGTTGAAGGCTCCGCCACGGAACGCGCAATTAGGAATAATGCTAACATGATTAATACCGCGCCGATCCACCACCGGTGGGTATCTTTGTCGTCTGGCCTAATCACTCACCACCTCTATCTCACAGGACTCCAGCAAACCCTCATTGAGCACTACCTGGGCCACACCCCATCCCCCGCGCGAAGCCGCCATTAAAAGGTCCAGTTGGCACTTAAGCCGCTCGTGCGTCATGCTCTCTTCGCGGACCTCTTCAACCTCCGCCCTCAATACGCGCATCTCGGCGCGGACGTTGGCCAGCTCAGCAGCCTGTTCATATACCGTGTTTGAGAGCACAAAGTTAGCCGTGTATAGTATCAAGGTGAAGAAAACAATAATGCCGCAGACTATAACTAGGGCCTCGAATAGGAATAGGCGGTTTCTCATATGCACATCTCCAAGCGAACAGAAAGAGAAGGAGATATCACAATAGAAGCGCCTTCGCTCCAGCGCCGCCTTCCCACCCCTGGGTTAAGTGACATCTCCCTCTCCTCCTAGCTCTAGACTACCTGGGTTGGGCCAGGCTGTCAAGAGTTTATTTTCTAGTCGCAGTCGTGCTTCGTCAAGCACTCCGGATGTGAGATACCCGGCGAAAGGTTGAAGCTATTGTGGCAGATGCCAGGCAAGTCAAACCCGCAGTGGAAAGACCCCTGGTCATGCAGGCCCCAGTCACCTCCGTGAATCTGGCAGATGAACTGCTTCAGGAAAGAAGCGCCTGCCACCTCGTAAAGACAACCCTCTCCGCATTCCCCAACCCACGAGCAGGACTCGGTGCTCCACGTCTGTCCGTCGCACAGCGGCTCTCCTGTAGGCTCACACGGCGGAGGGGGAGGGCATTCCCAAGTCTGCCCATTCCAGACCGCATCCCCGAACTCGCAGGATGGAGCGCACGTCGGGTCCCCAGGGTAGGCAGTGCAGAAAGGGACGCACTGGTCACCTACCAGGACCTCACCCTCCTGGCACTCGGGGGGCGGGCACTCTCCTACCCAGGAGCAGCTGTCGTAGTCCCAGTCCTGGCACTCGTTCTCGGGCTCGCCAATGGGTTCGCATGGGGGAGGCGGGGGACAGAGGCTAGGGTCCGTCTCACAGGTAGGCGGTGGAGGAATGCACGAAAACGAGCACTGCTCCAGGTCAACCGAGAACCCACTCTCACCGCACTCCTCGTTAGCGTTGTCCACCAGCTTCTCTCGGTCACACTCGGGCGGCGGGGGTGGAGGATTCCGCGGGGGAGTCCGGCACTCCAGCGTTCCGATAAAGAAGTCCGCCAGCGCATAGGCGTTGATGTCCCCTGCCTCGGGCTGGGAGTTGTAGTTGATGAGACAGTCGGCCTGGATGAGAACGCCGCACTGTAGGTTCCCCTCGGCAGGGTTCTTGTAGAAAGCGATTTTCGCCTGCCCCCCGTTCTCCATTACCCGATAGACGGCCAGCGACTCCACCTTCCCGTAGCTCTTGCTGAAGTCGCAGATCCCATAGTTCCCTAGGATCACGAGATCGCCCTCTGCTTGCTGAGCCGAAGGCCCGTCAGGCCCCGTATTGGGAACGTCCAAGCCCGTATTGGGCACGTCCTGGTTGCTCCCCTCGAAAACCGACGTTGGCCCCGTGGGCCCATTCTGCTCGCTGCTACAGGCCCCCAGCCCCACGATCAGCGCTACCGCGATGGTGAGAAGGGTACAACCCCCCACGAATATCGCGATATTGGTTAGAAACTCTCTCTGGCTCATTTCTCTCCTCTTTCCTATTCAGGGAAATTCTTTCCTCTTTAGGGAAATTCTTTCCTATTCAGGGAAATTAAAGGAGCGGGGGTCCCTACAATACAACCCGCCGCTCCCCCTTCCTTGGCGATGCGTTTCGCGTTAGGAAGAACTTACTCGCTCTCTTTTACCCTAATCCGACTCCACGGCTTCGAGTCGAACTTCCGGCCCATCTTGGCGTAGATTTCACCCTTTTTGCTGTCCTCGGCTTTGGTGTGGTAGATAGTGTTCCAGGCTTGCCCACCACGAGTCTCGACCGCGATGTCGAAGAAGTTGACCTTGAGTTCGCCAGTCTCCCGGTCCACCGTGCCGTTGGGGGATCTGCCAGTGATGACCTTGTAAAGGGTCCTTAGCTTCAGAAGATCACCCTCTGACTTGATATCGATATACTCGTTGCGCGTGCGCTTTCCGCTCAGCTCCTCGTTACCGACGTGATTGCCCTCCTCATCGTACTCCGCGCGCTCTAGAAACGCGAAGCCCATCACTATAACGGGGTACTTGTCGCCCTCCTTACGCCCCAGCCAGTCCGCGTCCGCGTACTGGGTATTCTCTCCTACCTTCACATCCAACACTTCAAACTTGTATTGTCCCGGCTGGTCGAGACCCGCTGTCTTCAGCGCATCCGCCGAGCCTACGAAATCCTGTGCTGATACGGTCATTGTTCTCTCTTCTCCTTTTTGTAAGTGTTACGTTATCTCTCAACTATGAGAGCTGGTGGGGCAGGGGGCCCACTAGTAGGAGCATAGCCCGCCGGGCTCGTAAGCCCGCCCCCTGTGCGCTCCCCATTACTTGCCTTTCGATAAGGCCATCTTGTAGCGAGTCATGATTTCATCATAAGCGTTCTTGTTCGTCCAGTCAAGCGAAGATGGCATGAATGGCGCAACGCGAGTACGGGCATAGAATTTTTTGTACGGCTTTGGGTACATGTAGAAATTCTTTCCGTCGCCCTCAAGAAAGATGTAGAAGTCGCCGACAAGGCCGGGGAGGTCATACTTGAGGGAGAATCCGTCCAGCGAAGGCCATCCTTCCATCTCCACGTTAGCCTCGTTTAGTTTTGCACGTCCCTCCTTTGTTTGCGAGTCACGAGTTATGATCTCTGCTCTGGAGGCTTTGGACAGATCAATCTCCGCATGAGTCGTGACGATTGTGTGATAGGGCATCTTCTCAATTAGCGCGACCACCCCACGCATGCGTGCATCCAGCATCCTATAGTCCTTGTTCGATGGGACCTCCGGCGAGTCGCGCCGATTAGGCTCGGACATGATACCCGTGGCTTCGCGCTTCTCCAACGTTACTGTCCCATCCATTACTTTGGTCTCCTTGCGAGGGCCCTCCCCGAACAGAGTGTTCTGAATCTTACGTAGGTTCTGAAACGCCCACGTCTTAGGCACGTAGTTCTCAAAACCAGGCTGCGCATTAATGACGTTGCGAACTACGTCCTCGGGCTTTTCAATGATGGCCTGAACCTCGTCGGTGTTCTCGGGGATAAGACGGGGGCAGGTGATGCCCATCGTTCGGAGCGTGAGGTCCCCCTCTTCGCTCGTGACAAGAACCATGTCCTGGCCCCGAAGGTGGAAGTCCCCAGCAAATTTATCCTTCCCACAGCCTGGTAGGCCGTAGAGAAAAATGTGAAAGTAGGGGCTAAGTTCGGGGGTTACTTTCTTTATCTGCATCGCTCTCCTCTACAAAAGTGATAGCATAGCCACTGTTGTCCGGCAACTGGTTCCACAGAAGTCTTGTATTCCTAGGCGCGTCGTCCACAATAGGTATGACCAAGTTGCCATCATGGCCCCAGTATTTCACCGCGTGGTAGAGAAATGTAGTTAGGAGCGAGACGAGCTGCCTCTGTTCCGTATGACTACAAGTGCACATCCCTATTTCGTTAATGGCGCATCCCGGTCCGTGCTCGGCTCTCCCGTCCATCTTCTCCAGTCCTCCTCACAGATTTCACAGGGGCAGGTGGATTTTGTCAAACCTGTTCCTCCCTTAACATCGCCGCTGTGTCCACATAGTCATCGGGCCGATACTTAAACCGGCCCATTAGTAAGCCAGGATTAGGACGATACCACTTTCCGGGGTCGCCGGTCCAGCACAGATCAAGATAGGGACAGGGGCCATAGGTGAAACACGACTTGGGGCGCATCCTGAACGCCGCGTCGGGCTCGCTCTCAAATAATTTCTTGTCCGCTTCTACCTCATTACACAGCGAGATGCGCGAGCGCACGATACGCTCGACGTTATCAGGATTTACCCCCTCGTGCTCGCGCTGGAACGGAACGAGTTTGACTTCTTTCTCCACTTTCCCAGTCCGCCCGCACGGCTCGCACGAGAGCCGCTTGTTTTTCCCATTATGACACTCGGGGCAGTTCTTGTATTCGGCCTGGGGCGTACCGGCGGTCTCCAGTTTCCGTATAATGTTGACCTCATAGAAGTTAGCTGGGGTCTCCAAGGCCTTGCCATACCCGTAGGAATACCATAAAAGCTGGGGCGAATAGTGCCAAGATTTCAGATAGAGATCCGATGCGGACTTCGCTGTCTTATGGTCGATTACGCCGATGCGGCCTTCTTGGTTCACCGTGAGGTCTACGCGAAATACCATTGAATGGATTGGTGCAGAGCACCGGGGGCAGTTGGGCTCGTCCCCAGCATAGGGTTCTCCACACTTCCAGCATATCTCACCTAACTGAACGATACCCTCGGTTTCAATTTGCAAGACACTAAACTTGTCGTGCTCTTCGGCCCAGGGGCGGTAGGTGCGGAGAAGACGCTGGGCCAGATCCATCCGGTCATCCCAGAAGTTTCGCTCGTCCCAGCCCAGGGAATCGAGTCCCAGCGTGCTGTCACCTGCCGCCGCCACGGCATCGAATACTTCGCTCTCGGTCGCACCGGAGTAATACGAGGCAAGCCCCGCGTGGACGATCTGCCCGAACAGTAATTTCTCGTCGGTCTTGTCGGGCTCTAGGCCAATACTGTCGTACTCGACTGCCCAGAAGTAACGACGGGGGCAGAGATCGTACCATTCGGCGCGAGTGTTGTTGAGGATCAAAACGGAATCTCCTCCGCATCTAGCATCTTGCCCGGAAACACAGGATCCTCCTGCTTTAACTCCTCAAACAAGTATCCCTGCACGTTGAACAGCATCGCGCATAGGGCGTCCTCCAAACTCTCGGTAGCCTCGTCCTCATGTCCCCTATGATAAAGCCACACGTCCATAAAGTGTCGCCACATGCTATCCATATATGAATTCTTGTCTATCCCACGTTGCCAATTGTCCGGGTCTCGTCGTGTACCGTCAGCCTGAGTCTGGTGTTGGAGCATGTACTCGCCGAACCTTTTAATTACAAGTGGGCTTAGATAGCCCTCATATTGAGGTTTGCCCTCGATATTATCCCGCGTGGCGCCGGTCTCGAATTTTCTCACCCCTTGTCCCCCCCGAAGTAATTTAACACCGCATTCCTCAAGTCGCTATCCTCCGCCTTCCTCGCCAGGCTCAACAGCCTGTTGCGATCCTCGTCCTTCGGCCCAAGTCGAGATTCCTCGACCGTCGCGTCCCATATTCGCCTAAACCTAAAAGCATCCCCCCCGCTCATATATAGATGTTTCTCACGGTGTTCGTCTCGGCTCTTAAACGTGACTATAACCTCAGCGGTGGGCTTGTGGAAGTCGATGTTAATGGAAGTACCGTTCTCTGTGACCATTTGCCATGCCATGTACTTTTCGTCTGGTAGCTTAGACATCTTCTCTATCAGGCGTCCAAGGTTGGAGTCAAAGCCAGGGTTAGTTAGTTGGGCCATTTTAGATCTCCTCCTCCTCCATCACATCGGCCTCAACCTCGCGCACGGCGGGCTGATCTAGGGATTGGATAATGAGCGAGCGTAACAGAGCCCCCGTCTCGCTCAGGCCCATGTCCTCGTCGTCCTCGTTACTCTCGACTTCAACCTCTACTCGGATTTCGTAACGGTAGCGCACGGTCTTTATCTTTCTTTATTGGCCTTGGCCTACTTCCATACTCGCGCCAGTCCCCTAGTTCCTTTGGCGCGTTCGCTGGGTGTTCTGAGTTTTGCTTGTGTAGGGCATCCTCCAAGTTGCTACCGCCTGAGTTCTTTCCCCGCTGACTTCGGACCATTTTATCCTCCAATTCGATCTTCGGTGTTCGACACTGAGAACGTATAGGGGCTTTCAACATTCTCTACAAACATGTCATTTAGGGCCAGTTCCCTGATCAGCGCGTTTACCCCGCAACTATCAGGACAATCTTTGTTATGTGCTTCTATAGCTGCATCAACACGCGCAACTAAATCTATCAACTCTTCGCGTGAGAATTTTAGCACAATTAAGCCTGCGTCTTTAATTCTAAGCCTCATCTCTTCACCTCCAGGGTCCTGCCAAAATACTTAAGTACGGCTATTTGTAGGGCGTCCAGTGCATCTTCTGTTTTCTTATAGTCCATGTCTAACGCCTTGCTTCTTTGTGCATTAACCATCTCGACCAACCTGTCAGCCTCCCTGTCTACGAGTTCGGAAACTTCGGAGGGACTGAAAAGCCCTAGGTGCACTGCTAGTCTACGTTCGATACTTTTGCTCACCTTTTAGTCTCCCCCAGTAGTATCTCGTCTAATCCCTTTATGCCCCCCATCAGATTCGCCGTGGGCATTACGGTCGTCTTGAATAGGGGGAAGTTAGGCAGGTCGTCGTTCCATTTGCTCTCGGCGAGTAGCTTTAAGCGCGAGCTAAACATCTCCAGCATATTGACACAATCGCGAAGGTCTCGCAAGATTAGTTTCGATGCACCGATGTTTGTGCCGAGGTCAAGCATGGCCTCGCCACGCTCGCCGAGTTCTTTAGTGCGGTGACCGATGTCAATGAATGTGCTAATGGGGATTTCGATAATGTCCCCTCGGCGCTCGCGTTTCAATAGCTCCATGACTTTGCGATCCATGCCGCGAAACTGGGATTTCCAATATGACTTGCGGTTGCGGAATTCTTTGCGAGTCATTTCCAACCCCACTCATAGGCATAATAGAGCATCGTAATGAGCAAGAAAAGTACCCAACTTTCCGCAGTTAGCATTACTAGAAGCGCTGACACGACATAGATAAGTTCACTTAGTTTTATTTCCATTTCCCTCGCCCCCATACGGATGTCTCGAACACCAGGGACAATTGACTATGCCACATTCCCCACGCGGTGGCAAGTCGCGCTCCCAGGGGGGCAGACGCTTGGGGTTGCAATGAGGGACGCAACGGAAGCCCCCGTCGTCCAGCAACACACCGCTACCTTTTCGCCCACATTTGTGACAGGTCGGAATGAGATTGATTGCCATCTAGTTGTCAACCTCCGAATCTATGTCGTATTGAATACTCGCTTCCTCTAACGCCCTGTCAACACAGGCTTTAATGCCGCGCCTTGACGTGGCATTGTAAGCATGATAGTTCATAACTAGCGTGACCCACTGGGCGCAATTGGTACACAGGTAGAACGTGGATCTAAGTTCTGCCCCGCATACGTCACAGGTCCAATTAGTTCGGGGCACCATTTTATTCACCAATCGGCACGCTCCCAAGACATGCCCACCTTATTGCCCCAGGCTCGCTAGGCCCGCGCCAACCGGCGCTACGTAATGTTTGTGCCACCCGCCCCTTTACGCGGAGGTAGCGAAGCTGGGGATCAAGTGCTCGGTCGTATATCAGTGCCGACCAGGCCGAGCAAGCCCGGCATAGACGGTACTCTTGGCGCCGCCCGCACACGGCACATCGTTGGTGCTCATGGTATGGAGTCATTTCCATCACACCCTTCCTCCCCTCTCGGCTAGTAACTTCGCGCCCAGCACGAGAGCTTTAATGCTATAGGTCCGGTCCACTATCTCGCGCACCCAGGCTCGACATATCCAGCAATCGCCGCCGGTGATACCGGGCCGATCACAGGTCGGGCAATAGGTTTGCACGATTAGGGGTTGGGTTTCACTTGATGTCATTTTAACAGCTCCTTTAGTCTTCTCTCTAGAAGAGTATTATACTTATCTATCTCCGCCCGCGCCGCCCACGTCCCCCACGCCGCCTCCGCCGCCGCCCGCGCCGCCGCCTCCGCCGCCACCGCCGCCGCCGCCTCCACCGCCGCCGCCGCCCGCGCCGCCCACGCCGCCGCCGCCGCCGCCGTCCTCGCCGCCGCCGCCTCCGCCGCCTCCGCCGCCCACGCCGCCACCTCCGCCGCCCACGCCGCCCACGCCGCCCGCGCCGCCTTCCACGCCGCCCACGCCGCCCACGCCGCCCGCGCCGCCGCCTCCGCCGCCACCGCCGCCGCCGCTAGCTCTTTCGTTGTGGCTTCCCCATCTAGCCATTTTCGCTTTATGTGTATAGCGGCTAGACTCCTAGGGTCCCCATTACCATATCTCTTTAGAGCATCCTCCGCAACATCGCACGCAAACTCGTGCAATGTATGAGTACAGTCGGCCATAGCCAGCACCTTGCGCTTGGTGGCTACCGCCTTGTCATCGCTCTCGATTATGTCTCCAGTCAGCACGACCCTACAGACGTAAAGATTCTTAGTACTCGGAGCATACCTGAGCGCGTCTATAGCCCTGCGCGAGGCATGTAGACCCCACTTGCATAGTACTAGAGGACCGGCCACCTCGATTGTCTTACCCACTTCTACGACCTCCTTGGTTCCGAACTGGAGTCGTTTATCCCCGGCAAGAAAATGCCATCCTGTGAGTTGCTTACGTTTCACGCCCATAGTATAACATGCCTCCGTTTTGGGTTGTCCGAACACTCGACGATAGGGGAGTCACCGTTGGGTAAAGGCTCGTCCTTGAAGTGCCAGCCGAAGCTAGTGCCTGAGGGTGAGTATAGTTCGGCCAGTCGAGCGGCCTCATTAGGATCCATGTCGGCCGGGATACAGGCTTGTTGCGCTAAAAGCGACCAGCCGCCTGTAAACTCAATCCCATAGGAGCGCAACATCTCCTCAGGATCGGCGCACGATTTTATTGCTCTTTTCTCTCTAGCCTGAGTGCAATCATTAAAAAAGCATGCATATTCGCCATGTCCGGCATGATCATCAATCATTTCTCCTCCAATTTTACCTTCACCTCGTCAAACCATGCCTCTTGATCCATGAACCAGGCACCGACCTGAACCGAGAGTTGGGCTAGCCAGCTAAGCGCGAAGCCCAGAGCCAGAAACAGCCATCCTATGAGGTGGCGAAGTAGAGTCACCTTGGGCCCCCGAAATACACTTCCTGCCGTATCGCTTCATAGAGCATGTCCTGAAGATCATAGTTAGAGAGCTTTCGCATTATATCCCCTCGGGCGGAGATTAGCTTAGCGTAGCCTACCTCCCTATCGAGCTCCCATACCCGCTCTTCCCCTACCCTTTTTATGCATCTAGTCAGCAATCGTAATGTGTCTAGATCGATTAGGTTACGCTCGAAGTGAGTCATTATGGGTCTCCTCTAGCATTTTTTCTAGTAGGATGTTTTGATTAGATCTAGCAGCCCCCACCGCCCCCGCCGCCGCCGTCCTCGCCCCCACCGCCCCCGCCGCCGCCGCCTCCGCCTCCTCCGCCGCCCACGCCGCCGCCGCCGCCACCTCCGCCGCCCGCGCCGCCGCCGCCGCCACCTCCT
>Ga0209431_10000505_pt1 | contig 32543 bp, 28 predicted proteins | sample RifCSP13_3_FD_184021 | JGI IMG/M metagenome (GOLD analysis project Ga0209431, IMG submission 184021) | Soil microbial communities from Rifle, Colorado - Rifle CSP2_sed 13_3 (SPAdes) (version 2) | ecosystem: Environmental > Terrestrial > Deep subsurface > Rock core/Sediment | place: Rifle... | reverse complement strand
GAAGGGCCCATGACAATCAAGAACGATCCTGCTTCGATTGCCAGATCGACACCATCCAGGGCGTGAACAGCGACGTGACCCATGACATATGACTTTCGCAGACCGGAGATGCAGATAAAAGGTTCGCTCATCGGCTTGTACTTAGAAGAATGGCCGGATGATGGTCAGGTTGCTCAAGCGACTAACAAGATGAGTCAGGAGTGCCTGAAGCAATAAGACGGGTAGGATTACCATCAATACTCCAGCCCACACCTTGCTCCTGGAAAGGCCGGAAGCAACCCGCACACCGATCACCAGCAGGAGAATGTGCCAGATGATGTAGATGTCAACCAGGGCGAGGAATGCCGCCAGGTATAAAGCCAACCCACCGTCCCCCCCAGGTACAAATCCCTCCAAACCTGGGCTGGAGATCAAGCGATGCGTGATGAGCATGGAGGCAGTTCGCACGAGTTCGCGTACGGCGAGTGGCAGGCTCGACCAGGCGACTATGTTCATTGCCACGCTGATGGCTCCCCGACCACCTAGCATGGTCAGCGCTAGGTGCAGCAAGCCACCCACCAGCAGCCAACCTGCCCACACTCCTGAGACAGCAGCCAGAGCTGGAAGCACATAAATAAATGTGGGGCTTTGGGTGGCTTCCATGGCTTTTTGGAATTGCGCCTGGTCTTCTGGACTGTAGTACTCGAATCCAGGCGGCAGCTCGACCTGGCCTGAGAGGGCAGCCTGCTGTTTGATTTGCCCGGCAGCGATCACCTGGAACACGGCGGTCAAGCTCAGAATTAGTAAGGGGGTCAGCCAAACGGCTTGAGCTTGGGCGGTTATTTTTTCAAAAGTCCGGCGCGGCTGGACAAGTACCGGAAATAACCAGTCCAGGTGAAGCCGGCGGGGTTTTTCGATGGGAAGCGGGTAGGCATCTGTCACAGCAGGGTTCCTCAGCGGTTGCGAGACTTTTCCCTGATGAGAGCGTGTTACCAGGGTGGCTTTACGGCGTAACCTGGATTGTACCAAGAATATCCCCATTCCTCATAATTGAGTCACAAATGAAACGTAGGGTTTGCGATCGCTCTGCAGCGGCAAACCCTACAGATTTTTATGAGTAAGTGTCTTGAATTTATTTCGAAGCTGTTTTTACTTTGTGTTGCAGCGTTCGGGACAGAATTTTTTCCATTTCACTCGAAGTGCCACTCTTGCGCTTTTTCTTCGATCCAACCTGGTCTACTTCGACGGTTGACCGTTGCATGGCTTCACGGAGCGCCATTTCCATGGCTGTCGGAACCACCTCTTCCTTCGGGGTTTGTCCTTCGGGGGCTGCTCCTGGTTCCTTGGTTTTGGGGGCAGGTTTTACGACCTTGACGGGCTTTTCTTCCAGGGCTTTCATGCTGAGCTTAATCTGTTTCTTTTTACGAATCACTCCCAGCACCTTGACTTCAACCACGTCGCCTTCCTTGACGACTTCACCTGGGTCGCGGATGTAACCATGGGTAAGCTCACTGACGTGCACCAGTCCGGGGCGTTCGGCGCCGATATCGACAAAGACGCCGAACTTTTCCAGACGGCTCACCTTGCCTGTGAGTACCATATCTTGTTCGATCTCACGCCATTCCAGGGCCAGCGGCTCGATCATGGTCAATTCGATGCGACCTTTTTTCGGTTCGACCCGCCGTACCCAAACGTCCACAGTCTGCCCAGGGTGGACAATGTCTTCCACCCGGTTTACCGGTTCCTTCTGCAATTGGGAGATATGGATCACACCCGGGGTATCCAGGCCAATATCCACAATCGCGCCAGCCAGCGTAGTCTTCACAATCGATCCGGTGAAGTGCATTTTACGTTTGATTTCATTAATACCAGAAACTTCCGCGTGTTCAAGGGATGCTAAGGCTTTCTCTTCCATAGCACACTCTCCAATCCAGGGTTTCTACCAACGCCAAATATTCGGCGGTAGTTCAATCTGAGGGGATATGGGTGCTTTCTATTGTGACACCCGTAACGGTTTATTATACTTTGCGGCTGGATAAAAGTCAAAGTTAGTTAGATTAGAGTTGGATAAATCGATCACTCAGGTCTGCTCAAGTCCTGCAATGTGTGCAGAAGACTAACCAGGTGATCAGGCCACTCTGGTTGAGCATTGTAAGGTAACCAGAGAGCAGTCTTGCCGATCCGCACGTTCGAACCCAAGTAAGGCAGATCCGAAGGGAGAGAACCATCTCGGAAACGGACAACGATTTGATCACTTTCGACGTTAATTGAGGCCACGTTGGCTTTCTCGGCGAGCAGTTTGATTTTCAGTTGGAAAAGGAGATTGCGAACCGGAGCTTGTGGGACCCCGAAGCGATCCTTGAATTCTTCAATCAGGGGATCGATTTCAGAGGTAGTGCGCAAGTCGGCGATGCGCCGGTAAAGATGCAGGCGCACATTTTTATCCGACACATAATCTGGTGGAATGTTGATATGCAGTGGCAGATCAACGCTTACAAATGGGCGGTGGCTATCCAGGACGGCGGCTTGTGGATCGGGGGGTAGGCCACGGTTCACCCGCAGGCGGGAGACAGCTTCACCAAGCAGGCGGGTGTACAGGTGAAATCCGATAGCCGCGATATAGCCATGTTGGCGACTGCCCAGGATATCGCCTGCGCCGCGGATTTCGAGGTCGCGCATGGCGATGTTAAACCCGGCTCCTAATTGAGTATTCTCGGCGATTGTCTCCAGTCGTTGGCGCCCCTCCAGGGTTGGTATCTTACGGCGATGCTTGAAGAAATAAGCGTAGGCGCGCTGAGCGCCCCGGCCGACGCGGCCGCGCAACTGGTAAAGCTGTGAAAGGCCGAATGTGTCTGCCCGGTCGACAATGAGGGTGTTGGCATTGGGGATATCCAGGCCAGACTCGATGATCGAGGTGGTCAACAGCACATCGATCTCCCCATCGGTGAATTGTTGCATACGCTCGGAAAGTTGGTTTTCATCCATCTGGCCGTGGGCGATGGCGAGGCGCGCTTCGGGCACCAGGCGCTCCAGGTGGCTGCGCATAGCCGTTATTGTCTGGACGCGGTTGTGGACGAAAAAGATCTGCCCTCCGCGTTCCAATTCGCGCAGGATGGCCTGGCGCACCAGCCGTGGGGAGAATGGACCGACGTGGGTGATGATAGGCAGGCGTTCCTCCGGCGGGGTGTTAATCGTGGAAATGTCACGCACCCCAGTTAAAGCCATGTAGAGAGTGCGCGGGATGGGGGTGGCTGTCAGTGTGAGCACATCCACTTCGCTGCGCATCTTCTTAAGATGTTCCTTATGCGTGACTCCAAAGCGTTGCTCTTCGTCGATAATTAACAATCCTAAGTCTTTGAATTCAACATCCTCTTGTAGCAAGCGGTGCGTGCCAATGACGATATCGACGTTACCCATCGCCAGGCGGAAGAGGATTTCGCGCTGCTGTTGAGGCGTCCGGAAGCGGGAAAGCATTTCCACTTCTACCGGAAAGGTCGCCAATCGCTCGCGGAAAGTGTTGAAGTGCTGCTGGGCGAGCACAGTGGTTGGCACCAACAAGGCAACTTGCTTGCCGTCCATCATCGCTTTAAAGGCGGCGCGTAGAGCGACTTCGGTCTTGCCATAGCCGACATCCCCACAAATCAACCGATCCATCGGGCGCGGGCTTTCCATGTCGCGCTTGACCTCCCCAATCACCCTTAGTTGGTCTTCAGTCTCAACATATGGAAAGCTGGCTTCCAATTCATGTTGCCAGGCAGAGTCCTTGCTGAAGGTGTTGCCGGCAATCACCTGGCGTTGAGCGTATAGATTGAGCAAGTCTTCGGCTACTTCGATCACGGCTTCCCTGGCGCGCGCCTTAACATTGCGCCATTCGACACCGCCCAGACGGCTGGAAGTAGGCAGGCGGCTATCGGGACCCACATAACGGGTCAGGCGGTCGGCCTGGTGTACAGGCACGAAGAGCTGGTCGCCTTCGGCATATTCGACAGCCAGATACTCGCGCTCGATGCCATCAACTGCCCGGTTCACCAGGCCTAGGAAGCGTCCGATGCCGTGATCAATATGCACTACCCAGTCGCCGACTTGCAGGTCAGCATAGGCTGCTTCCGGCGCTTCGGCGGCAGCGCGCAGGCGCTGGCGAGGTTCTGGTCGGCGCCAGCCAAAGATCTCGCCATCAGTGAGCAGGTGAAGGACAGGACCAGCGGGTGGGGTGAGTATCCAGCCCTCACTCAGGCTGCCCTCGAGGAATAAGGGATTTGGAGATGAAGGATCTGGTGGGGGTGGTAAGGTAGATGGTTTTGCTTCAGACCACAGCCCAAGGAGACGAGAGCTTTGCCGGGAAACCACAATTATCCTGTCCCCTGCAGAAGCGCGTTGGGTGAGGTGTTCGATCAAGGGCTTGAGACGGCCGCCAAAGCGAGGGCCCGAGGAAAAAAGCTGCGCCAGTTCAGAGTTCTCCGGCGCGGTCGAAGGTCCCAACTCCAGCGATCGATGGGTCGCCAGGGAGTCCTGGATCTCAGTCCAGGGGAGATATGGCAGAGGGAAATCCAAGGGAAGGGTGCCGTCCTTCTCATAGTCAGCGCGCAACCCCATGGATTGTTCTTCGATTTCCTGGACAGTGTTTTGCAAATCCTCCCAGTTATCGACAAGGATTAGCGCCTGGCGGGGTAAATAATCGATCAGACCAGCAGGCCAGGCATGCAGGAGTGGGATGTGGAATTCGGAGGGGGGAGAGTCGAGGGTTGAGAGAAGAGAGTCGGAGTGCAAGGGGTGGGGGAGGAGGAATTCTCGGGCAGGGGAGAGGAAGAGCTGTTGGAGGGTATCGGTTGAGCGTTGGGTGGTGGGGTCGAAGTGACGCACGCCTTCAATTTCATCGCCGAAGAAATCAAGCCGGAGTGGACTCGCTTCGGCAGGCGGCCACAGATCCAGGATGCCACCGCGCCGGGCGAATTGACCGGGAGAGATCACAGTGGAGGAGTGTAGCGATCCGAAGTTTATTAAGGTGCGGGCCAGTTCCTCCGGCGGAATGGTTTGACCTGTTTTGAAAATACGGATCGCTTTAAGAAACTCACGCTGTGGCAGGGTGCGGGCCATAACTGCCCGGGCGGGAGCGATGATGATCGGTGGTGTGGCGGGAAGCGTTGCGCCTGAGATATGATAGCTGACCAGATTGGTGAGCACGATTAGCCGGTCGCGACGGGTGGTTTCGCTCCAGGAGGCGTTTTCATAGAAGAGCGGGTTTGGTTCCGGGAAGAACAGACGCAAAGCTTTGTCAGCCAGGAGAGCCAATTCGTCGACCAAGGTCAAGGCACGGTCGGTGCGGTCAGTGAGCAGCAGGATCGGGCGCTGCAGCTCGGCATGCAGCGCCGCCAGGACGGGCAAGCGAGCGGCGCGGCGCAATCCGAGGCTGGGCATGATTCCCAGGCCTGGGCCAGCTTTTGCTGGAGCCAGCCCCGTTTCTTCCCGCAAGGAGGCGATCGGCTCCTGGGCAGATTGAAGGATTGGGTGGATGAGCGTTTCAAGTCCCATGGCTAGAGAATACAAGTCAACAAATTAAGGGCGTTCCTTTCACTGAAAATGCCGACGTGAGCGTCGGGCAACTAATGGCAACTGGCTACTGGTCACTATCGTTGACTGCGTTATAGGAATTCATGGCTGTGGCAATCCCTTCACTGACGAATGTAAGCACTGCCTCCACTGCCCGGTCGAGGATTTGAGGTAGAATCTTGGCCTCTTGGCGGGGGAAGTCTTGCAATACGTAGGCCGCGGCGTCCATGCGTCCAGGAGGCCGGCCGATGCCGAGGCGCAGACGTGGAAACTCCTGACTGCCCAGGCGTTCGATGATCGAGATCATACCCTTCTGCCCGGCCGAGCCGCCAGAAGGACGCAGTCGTAGCATTCCATAGGGCAGGTCTACGTCGTCGTAAGCAACGAGAAAGTGCTCTAACGGGACTTTGTAGAACCGTATCAGTGCCCCGGCCGACTGTCCGGACAGGTTCATATATGTTTGGGGCTTGGCTAACACCAGACGCTGACTCCGGTAGTCGCCTTTGGTGACCAACGCCCTGCTTTCCAGGCGTGAGAAAGTCACACCCAGGCGTTCTGCCAGACGATCGACAAGCATGAAACCAATGTTATGGCGGTTGTGCTTATACTCGCGCCCAGGATTGCCAAGACCGATGATGAGGAAGGGGGAAGGGGGAGAGTTATGGTTGATAGTCATTCTATTCACAAATGGGGTAAGGGGGTTCGACTCCAATTCTTTATCCCCTCCCCCCTCTCCTTATTGCTGTTCGGATTGCCTGGTAAAGCCCGAGCACGACGAAGGCTGCCAGGACTGCTAGTGCGCCCTTGCCCAGGCTTGAGGAGATCTCTTGGGAGGTCAATTCGGCAGGGTTGGTCGGCTCGGCTGCGTTTACAGGCGTGGCGGTGAGCGGGACTGGCGTGTCTGTAAGGGTTGGGATGGCGGATGGAGCGGGCGTGTTACCAGGAACTGATGTAGCGGTCGGAGCTGGGGTATCTGTTTCGATGGGGGTGTAATTACGCACGCGCACCTGTACGACCGTTATAGAAGGTTGGCTTTTTTCGGCCAGAGTCACAATCAAGCGGAGAGTATATTCGCCATCCGTCAGGGTTGTCGTGTCCCATTCAGCCAGAGTTTCGTCTGGGGCAGGCTCGGTGAATTCACGAATAAGGAACCAGGTGTCCCTGGGGTCTGAGTTATAGGTGAAACTCAGCTCGGCTGATTGAAAGCCGTCGACGGCGATATTCCCCTCAATTGAGACGATGCCCTGCAAAGCCTGTCCGGGCGTAGGCGAATAGATGGCGATCGGCGGTGGCGCGCTGGTCGGTGTTGGTTCTTGGGCGGCAGTGCGCACACCGGGGATAAAGCCGTTGACGATGAGTAATAATAGCCATAAAGAGCGAAGCATGACAATTGATTAGTTTAACATGGAGAACAACAGGGGTCAACAGTCGGTATAATTAAAATCTAGTGGAAGGCATAATGAGACAGTTAAAGGAACCGATTCCGCTTATCTTTCACACCCACCACACCCGGCACAAGGAGGATATCCCTTTTTGGTTGGAGTTGGCGAGTGAGCAGGGCGACCCTATCCTCGAATTGGGTTGTGGCACCGGACGTGTCATAGTCTCTCTCGCCCAGGCCGGTTACCGTACCTTCGGCCTGGACCGCGAAGCAGGGATGCTGGCTTTCTTGCGGGAGCATCACTCGCCTGACATACTCTCAGGTGCGCATGTTTTTTTGGCAGACCTGGCAGCTTTTCACCTAGGAAGGCAATTTCCACTGATCTTATTGCCCTGCAATACGTTGAGCACTCTTTCAGTGAAGACGCGGAAAGAAACTCTGGCGCTGATCAGTCAGCATCTGTCTCCAGGTGGTTTGTTCGCCGCCAGTCTGCCTAATCCAGGCCAACTGGCGAGCTTGCCCAGCTATGGCGAGACGGAGGTCGAAGAGACGATCAACCATCCCTTGAGCGGCAATCCGTTGCAGATCAGCAGCGAGTGGGAAAAGACTAGTAAACACTTTCTCTTGCGCTGGCATTATGACCATTTATTCCCCGATGGGCAAGTCGAGCGCTTGACCATCGAGACGCGCCATGACCTGGCGCCCGCCGAGACGTACCTGGCCGGAATACGTGCCGCCGGGATGATCCCGAGTGATCTCTTTGGAGATTACGATCGGTCGGTTTACAAATCTACTTCGCCCCATTTAATCATCGTTTGCCAGAAGATTCTAACATAATGCCTATAGAATGTTAGCGCGCATCTAACACTCGGGGGGTAAACTTCGGTTATAAACCATCTAAATACAACAAGGAGATAAAAAATGATGACTTTCTACGTTTCCCCCTACCGCCGGATCGCCAGGATGCGCGATGCCATGGATCGCATGCTCGAAGAGAATTTCCCCCCAGCGGAAGTAACCGAAAGAGAGATGGTCTTAGCGGTGGATGTGAAAGCCGACGACGAGGTTTATATGATCTCGGCTTTTATCCCGGGAGTCGAGGCTGATGACATTAACATTGAAGTATTGAATAACACCGTCGCCATCCGAGGTGAGTTCAAGACCGCGGATAACGAGGACAACAAATTCCTTACTTGCGAGTTGCCTGTCGGTCGATTCAGCCGTGTGATCACCCTGCCTACTGCACTTGACCCCTCCAAGGCGGAAGCCAGCCTTAAGAATGGCGTCTTCAGCCTGCGGGTGCCGAAGGCTGAGGCTCATCGTCCAAAGGCGATCAAGATCAGCCCCAATTAATCTGGTCCTGGAAAATAAAACAGGGAAGGTCGGATGCCTTCCCTGTTTTATTTTGGCAGACCTACCTGAAATTAATAGCGCAGCAAGGCTCCAATGCCTCCAAAATCCTGGAGCGCTTCCGAGGCGTGCAGGACTTCGACCTCGCCGCCGTTCCGCATCACCTGGCGAACTGCCAGCTCAACCGCGTCCGGGATTTTATCGAACTGCTTACCGCAGAATGGGCAGGCCGGCAACATTTGGGAAGTCAGGTAGCCGCAGCCTTGGCAGCGATAACCGGGAGCCCGGAAGCCCTCTCGGATGAGCAGAGTTTGGATACGCCCCTCATGGACTGCGCCGAGTGTATCTTCGAGATCAATAACGCCGCCGCGCCCTTTGGCTGCGTTGGTTACCACGGTTTTTACAGTTTGCGCTTCCCGCCGGCGTTCAGCCTGTCTTCCGATCTCAAGGGCGCGCTCCATCACTTCCGTCTGGCTGGCGTTCATGCTGATCGGGAACGATCCGACCACCAGACTTTGCCAAGATTTTGGCAGTTGATTGCGGAAGGGCGTCACGTTCTCATCCGTGCCGCCGATTAATACCCGGCGGACGTTGTTCTCGGCGAAGAAACGAGCGGCGAAATCGACAGCTTCTTTAATATTCCGGTCAGCCACCTCTTCGACGTATTTAGTTTGCCCGGCGACACCGCCCCGCCGTCCAGGGGCCTGAGAGCCGCCTCCCCTTTTCGTGCGGCGGACGCTTTCTCCCACCAACCCCTCCTCTTCGCGCAATTCTCCCAGGTGAAAATAGAACAGGCGCGCGCCTTGCTTGTCGATCAGGGCGACGCCGTACCCTCCGTATGAATCCAGGAGATCTGCAACGGGTTTTACGTGGGGGCGGTCGCTGATGCGGATCCGGTCGCGCAGTGGAACAGCAAAGGTAAATGCCCGGAAGAATCCTTCTGGTTCACAGGAGAAGACGGCAATGCTGCGTCCGGTCCAGTCATATTCGTGATTGAAAAAACGATCAATAACCCTGGCATCTTCTTTCAGTTCGATGTCTTTAAGCATACCGCGCAAACGAAGCTTATAAGCATCCGCGCTGCCTTCCGATGGATCGGTATTCACATAAACGCTGAGCACAGGATGCCTGGCTTTGTAATCTAACAACTCTCGCAAATCACGTTCGGTAAACATAGTCATCTCCTTCTCTCTAAAGAATCGGGACGCTTGACAAGGTAAAAACGTGAAACTTCAGGTGGAGAGGATGAGGCTCCGTCTCAAATGTGAAAGGCACCTATCCGGGACGTTTATCGAGGGTAAGCTCGAGTTCTAATTCCTTATTGTCTCGCAAGATGGTCAACTTTACGGTATCACCTGGGTTTGTGTTGTTAATTAAATAGGAAAGCATTTCACTGAAGGTTAAAATCGGGTGATCGTTGATGGCAATAATTAAATCGCCGCCGGCAGCCAGGTTGGGAAAATCGGTAGTGATATAACCGCCACGCAGCCCGGCTTTATCAGCTGGACCTCCCGCAGTCACTTCGGTGATGTAGGCACCGGTAGAACGCGGCAATCCAAGCGCTTCTTGCTCCAACAGGCTGATGTTGGGCAAACTAGAGACGCCGAGGTAGGGATACTCGTATTTCCCATCAGCGATTAACACTGGGACGACGCGCTTGACGATATTAATTGCAATTGCAAAGCCAATTCCAGAGTTAAGCGGCTCGGATTGGGAAGTGAAATTAAACGTGCGGATGGCGCGATTAACTCCGACGACCTCGCCGTTCAGGTTTAATAGAGGGCCGCCAGAATTGCCAGGGTTAATGGCTGTGTCGGTTTGGATAATGTCACCGGCCGAAAAAGTTGCGCCCCCCGGGGCGGCGTGCATCGAGTCAAGTGTCCGGCCCAGGGCTGAGATGATGCCGGTGGTCATCGAGCTGCTCAAACCGAAGGGATTACCGATCGCAATTACGGTTTGCCCGACCTTGAGTTGGGAAGAATCGCCCATGGGTAAGGGATGGAGCTCTTCGGGCAGGGCAGTGACTTTAATAACTGCCAGATCGGAGTCCAGGTCGGTGCCAACCACTTCGCCGCGGGTCTTGAAACCAGAGGGGAAATCAACTTCCAGGTCGGTAAACCCTTCAATGACGTGATAGTTGGTCAGGATATGGCCTTCTTTATCGATTACAAAGCCAGAACCCAAACCACCGCCATTGCTTTGTGTCAGCACCTGGATCGCAACGACACCCGGATTGATGTTTTCGAACAGACGAATCAATACATCCTGAGAGGCGGTCGGTTCTAGGGCGATCGGTGCATCGCTTGTCTGGCTGGGTTCGCTGGTCGGTTCGACAATGATCGGTACGGATGTAATCGCTGGTACATCCGGACGCGCAACCTGGTCAGGTAGATTGGTCAAGATTTGACACGCGAAAGTAAGAATGGTTAAAAGAGAAATTAACATCAGGAGTTTAGATTCACGTTTCATGCGACATACCTCTCAATACAGGATTCTTGAACTTCAACAATAATAGTCAGTGGGATCAAGTTTCGGTTGGTGTATTCAATTCTTAATGCGAGCTAGTTCTTCAAATAGTTCTTTCTGGCGTGAGGTCAGGTTGCGCGGGATCTGCACCGAAACTCGGGCAAACAGGTCTCCAAATGCATTAGGATTCCTCAAATGCGGCATACCGAGTCCAGTGAGCCGGAAAGTCCGCCCTGGCTGGGTGCCCGGCGGGATTGATAGCACGACATTCCCAGACAAAGTCGGTATGATGACCTCCCCACCCAGTACAGCGGCATATAAATCGATGGAGACATCGGTGTAAAGATCGTCTCCTTTGCGCTCAAAGCGTGGATCGCCGGCTACCTGGATTACCAGGTATAGGTCACTTTTGGGAGCATCGGGGCTGGCAGAAATGGCTTGAGGAACGCGTACCTTGGTGCCGGTGCGCGCCCCGCGGGGAATAATAACTTCTTTCTGGCGTCCATCTACTTCGATCCGGCGGGAAGTCCCTTGATAGGCTTCAGTCAAGCTGATCGCGACCTGCTGTTGGAAGGATTGCGCTGTTCGGCCTGCGCTGCGCGGCACACCTCCCCTGCCTCCGTAAGATGCATTAATATCCTGCATGCCTCCGAATATCCGGCGGAAGAACTCAGAAAACTCATCTAATCCCGCGCCGGTGAAGATATCCCCCAAATCTCCCACTTCGACGCGGACATTGCCGCCTCTCTGGCCGCCTGCCTGGGATTGGGTGAACCATTCTTCCCAGTTAAAGCCTCCCGGTGCACCTCCTCTTTGTTGCCAGCTTGTATAGGACTCGCCTAATTGATCATAGCGCGTCCGTTTCTGAGGTTCACTCAAAACCTGATAAGCCTCATTAATTTCTTTAAACTTTTCTTCCGCCTGCTTATTATCGGGGTTGCGATCTGGATGGTATTTTAGCGCCAGTTTGCGGTAGGCACGTTTGATTTCATCTTTGCTTGCTTTACGGTCAACACCCAATATCTTGTAATAGTCTTTGTAATCCATAAAAGTCTTCTCTGAGGGGCCAGGAATATTCCCTCACCAGTGAAATCTGACGATAAGAAATCTGGCATATAGATTGTATGCCCGTCAGGCATTCTAAGTCAAGCAAATTCAACAATATATCGAAAATTCTAACCGAATTCTAAAATTTATTTCAACAGGTGGGTAGACATAACTTGGCGTTAAACAGCCTCCGCCGGTGCGGTGAGGTGAACCCGGCGGAGGCTTTCGCCAAAGGAGGAAACAGCGATGAGCATCAGGAGGTGTCCTGAGTCCCGTCTTTGTTCTGTCATCATGATAACTCATTAGAATCATCTTGTTGATTGCCAAAGGTCACAAGTTCCGGGTGATATTACTCATGTCAAAAGAATCAGGCTTCTGAGTGGAGGATGTAATGATAGCTATGAATTCACGAACGATATGCTTTAATTCAGCATGGCTCTGGTAAGGTTTCAAATGCAGTGCGGGATGCGTGTTGCCAGTGATCATCTTCGACACAGGTTTGCTTTGTTGGTAGCAGCATAAGACTGGCTTTCCGATGCAAAGGGCGTAAGAAATCTCGTAACCAACACCGTGGGATGGGGTACTGACTTCGGCGATTAGGGCCTGGCAGGTGCTGATCCAATCAATATCGCGGGTGTAAACTTCCTGAGGATCGACCACCGCTTCCAGCGCGATCACATCTGGTTGAGAAAGGTGCGCTGTGGGGACGATATGCCCGTCAGCTTGAAGGGTAGCGACGATGGTTTGGTAGGCGGCCTCGGCTTCCCGACCACCGGTAACCGAGCAGGCGAAGTAAACATTCATTTGCGCAGGTAGTTATTTGCGTAATAGTCGCACAGGTCTTGGAGAGGGCATCTTGAGCATATCGGTCTGCGCGCTTGGCAGATCTCTCGGCCAAGCCGGATGAAATTTAGGTGAGCAGGATAGTAGGTTTCCGGTGGCAGGAGATTGGCTAAGTGTTCGTGAGCCTGTTCTGCGTTCATCTTCTCGGGGCGGATACCTAGCCGTCCCGTGACCCGGTAGATATGGGTGTCGACCGGGAAAGCCGGTACGCCGAGAGAAAATTGCAATACAATGGCGGCAGTCTTTGGGCCGACACCTTTGAACTGCAAGAGCCAGCGGCGCGCTTCTTCGGGAGGTAGATCTTGCAGGAAATCCAGGTCGAGGCTTCCCCGCAGGCGGGTGATCTCCCGCAGCACGTTTTGCAGGCGGGGACCTTTTTGGTTCGCCAGACCTGCCGGACGGATTGCGGCGATGACCTGGGAGGGGTCCGCGTCGCGGACTTCCTCCCATTCAGGAAAACGCCGGCGGAGCGCCTCGAAAGCGCGATCGCGATTGGCATCGTTGGTGTTCTGAGAAAGGATCGTCGAAACTAATTCACCAACCGGGGGGAGGGGTTGGCGCCACTCAGGATAGCCATAGAAGTCCAGCAGCTTCTGATGGATAGAAATCGCGCGCTTTTGGAGTTTCATCCCTTTTCGAGTTGGAAGCAAGGTCGCGACTGACCAATTGCGATATGGCGATGGTTGTATGAGGTGAGTGTGGGACCGAAGGCAGATAGAGCTGTCAATTCATCTGGGGAGAGAATGCCTAGTTGCCGCAAAACTTCTAACGCCACAGCAGGCCTAGCCCGGTCCTTTGCATCACCATCTAATATTTTGAAAGCGATACCCACAGCGGGTGACCCCGGGGATAGAACTCCGGGGAGTACCCCCAGGCCCTGGTAGCCTTCTGCCCCGCCTTTGGAGAGGATGCGGCCATTGGTTTGTTCCATAAAACAAGTGTCAAAGCGTCCAGGTCCAGCGACCAGGTATGGGAATTTGGTCATGGCAGTGGTGATCGTCTGACAGGCAGCCGCCCGGTTGGCTGGCAGGCTGCTTGGGTCACATAAGCGGGCAAAGGCGAGTGCAGCATGGCGAAGTGGGACGGCGAAGTTGGGCGCTGAGCAGCCATCGATCCCAATATGGACTTGTTCAATAGGTAAATTACACATCTCGGCGAATGTCTGAACAATAGCCTGTTGGATCGGGTGGCTTGGATTGAGATAGTCCACGGTCGGCCAGTTTCGTAAGCGGGCGAGTGCCAGCATGCCGGTGTGTTTACCAGAGCAGTTATTATGGTTGGGTGTCGGTTGTTCTCCCCTTTGGCGCATGGTTTCAAAAGTCGGCTCGTGGTAAGGGGGGTGAACACCGCATAAGAGGTCAGATTCTGCGACGCCAATTTTTCCTTGTAGTTTGCGAACGACGAGTGTGTGTTCTTCGGTGCCGGAATGCGAGGCGCAGATCAGGGCGATGTCGGCGGATGTCAGGCGGTAAGCAGCTTGCCCGCCATATTCGATAAGAGGTATCGCCTGGAAAGGTTTGGCCGTGGAGCGCAAGAAGGTCACGGTCTCAGGGTCCCCATACCAGGCGATCAGGGTGCCATGGGTATCCATGACTGCGATGGAGCCATAATGAATGGACTCTACGATCTCACCGCGAGTGAGTTCGAGAAGAGGATGTAATTGTGAGTTCCGCATGGATTTTATAAGCTGTAGTGCGCTTAGTCTTGTTCAAAAGATTCCAATGGTCGATAACTCCGGGTATAGTAATAATAGAGGCCATGGCGTAAGCGCTGGATGTATTGCTCCCGCCGCTTGGAGGGCAGGGCCATATCAGCGATCAATCCCCCGATCAGCGTCTCGGTGTTTTCTGGTGGAGCATTTCGTTTGGCGAGCCTTTCAAGGCCTTTAAGAATATTCTTGAGACTTTTAAGTTGAGAGCGGACTGCTTCATTACCAACCGGACCCCCTCGCCCACTGATCATTGTGTAGTCTTTATACGTAGAAAGCAGCAATTCCAGTGATTCTATCCAGGCTGGCAAATCCGCAGAAGCCAGGAAGGGCGGTTGGTCGAGCAGGATGGTATCGCCAACGAATACCACACCCACGGACGGGATGATCACCCAGATCGAGCCCAAAGCTGGGCCGGGGTGATGCTCCAGGATAACTTCTGGGCCACCCCAATGGAAGTTCAGGCGATTTGAAAAGGTAATATCTGGGATAGCCCAGCGGGTGCCGAGCACATCGTTGCTCACCTCCCATTCTGCTCCACTCTCGGTGGTTTGGCCCTTAAAAACCGAGGGCCGATTGCGAAAAACTTGGGCTGTCTTGAGGTGGGAGATAATCGTGCAGTCAATAGCGCGCGCCCCGATGGTGCGGTCCAGGTGAGCATCCAGGTTGACTAAAATCCGGTTCGGGCTCATGGCGAGATTACTGATCACCAAACGCCAGGCGCGCGCATCTTCTGCGCGCAACGGAGCATCAATCAAGATTGTACCGTGAGGAAAGACTAAGGCTCCGAGCGTAACACCGGGGTACGCATCTTCATAATATATACTACGCGCAACTTGATGCATGAAGTCTCCTTAGCTTTTTGGTACAGGAAGGGTGAAGCAAAACCGGGCTCCCTGGCCTGGGTGGCTCTCAACCCATATACGTCCACCATGTCCCTCGACCGCCAGGCGACAATATGCCAGTCCCAAGCCGATGCCTTTTGGACCTTCCTTGGCGTTCAAGCGAGTATATTTATCGAAGATGCGCCTCTGATCTGCAGAAGGTATGCCGGGACCGGTATCTTGAACCCACATATGAACCCATTCGCCGTCCAGGTTTCCACCGACGGATATTTCGCCTCCGGGGAGTGTGAATTTAACGGCATTTTCGAGCAAGTTGGTTAGCACGCGCCGGATCATATCCCCTTCTACCAAAACGTGGGGCAAGTTGGAAGGCACATCCAGTTTGATCACCTGGTCTTTGGTTTCCGCGACAGGCAATACGGCATCGACAGCTTCGCTGGCGAGAAGGATCGGGGCAGTTGGGAACGTGTTTCCCACCGGTTGCCCGGTTTCCAACCGGTTGATGTCGAGCAACGAGTTGGTGAGGCGCTGGATACGTTCGGTGGATCGCAGGGCGATGTTGAGCAAAGATCGAAAGGCTGGATCGCCTTCCTGAGGCAGCATGGCGTCAAACACGTCCAAACTGGAAACGATGTTGGCGAGCGGCGAACGCAGGTCATGATAGATCATCGAGATCAGGTCATCTCGCAGGCTATCCAAGTTTTTACGCTCGGTTATGTCTCTCAGGATCCACTGTAAGTGAGACATATCGTCGATCAGCACTTCCCTTGCGTAGACCTGAATCGGAACCTGGAGGCCTTCTCTGGTATGGAGAACCGATTCGTAGGACAGTGTGCTTCCTGAGGAGAGTTTCATGAAACCATTGCCAACCTTTTCCTGGTTGACGGTGTGCAATTGGTCGATAGACAAGTTAAGCAATGCCTGGCTATCGAGGTGGGTGGTTAACTCGGCCTGGCGGTTGGCTTCAACGATCTTGCCATCCCGATTGGTGATGAGGATCGAGTCAATACTGTCCTCGAAAAGTTCGAGGTAGCGTTGATGGGCTGCCTGGATCTGTTCGAATAGTTGAGCATGATAGATGGCTGTCCCAGCCAGGTTACCAATTCCGGTCAGAACCTGGAGGGCGTCGGAATCGAAAACACCGTCTTTGGGATTGATGGCTTCGACGACGCCAATAACCTTGCCCCGCGCCTTAATCGGGGCGCAAGCGATTGCGCGGGATTCAAAACCGATCTGGCGATCAAATGCAGAATAAAAGCGCGGGTCTTTGTTAGTATCAGAGACAATGATTCCCTGGCCTTCTTTGGCTACCCAGCCAGCAATTCCCTCACCGAGTTTCAATTGCAGCCCGACGACGCTTTTGTCTGATTTGTCGGATGAGATATGGAATTTTAAGATCTCCTCCCGTGGATCGATCAAGGCCAGAGACACCACCTGCACGCGCAAGGCAAGGGTGATTTGTTCGAGAATGCGCTGCAGCACTTCCTCGAGCTCAAGACTGCCAGTTATTACCCCTGCGCTCTCGGCTACGGCAGTCATTACACGTGTCTGGCGTTGACTCTCCTCGTATAACCGGGCGTTAAGCACCGCGATCCCAGCCTGATCGGCGATGGCCTGGACCAGTGCCAGGTGCTCCTGGGTGAAGAATCCTGGGGAAGGATTTACCAGGGTCATTACACCCACTAGGTAGTTGCGCGCCAATAGGGGAGCAGAGACGGCCGATTTAGGTCCGGTCTTGTCTTTTTCATCGTCGGGACGGCGGATCCAGCGTTTATCCCGGCTTGTATCTGGGATCAAGACTGCTTGTTTTTGGCGCGCTACCCACCCTGCCAGGCCTTGTTCGAAGGTTATCCGTAGCTGTTCAGTAGTACGCTCGATGATTTGCGTCCCGACAATGATGGTTGAATCGACTGGTTGACCCTGGTTGTCGAGGACGATGATGGTTCCGTTAACTGCGCCCACATTACCCATGGATAGGAGAAGCACGCGCTGCAACACAGTCCGTAAATCCAGAGCCGAAACCAGCTCACGGCTGATATTGTAAAGCAGCTCGAGGGAATCCCTGGTAGTTTCAGCCTGCTTTACCTGAACAGTCATACTCGCTCATCCTGCGTGATCATCAGAGAGGGAAATGGTACTTCCTGATGCAACCGTTTAGCGCTCTAACTGTAGGACCCCCGGCTCCCGACCACCCAATCGAGACCTTACCTGGGATCGGGGAAGTTATGATGATTTGGGGATTTTCTATCTGACGTTGAGTATAGCATAATTGAGCACCCAATGCTGGTGCAAGTGTACGATTGGGAAAAGGTCAATTCCTGGGTAGGTCTAACATGAATACCTCAACCGTCAAGCGAGGGTTGACGTTGCGCTCAAGTAAATCGAAAGTGCGTTCGAGGGTAGAGACTGTGCGTTGTATACTGGCGAGGTCCAGGTGAGTAGTCAAGTTCTTGATCTCCCCCACCCGATCCAGGTTGGCAAGTGGGGTGGAAGCGCCGCAGGCGCAGAGCATTACGTCCCGCCAGAAGGAAAGCCATACCGTGAGCGTGCCGCGCATTGTTTCTCTATCCTTCACCATGACTTCAGCGTAGGCGAAGCGCTCGACCAGGCTGGCACCCAACAGCCGGCGCTGGTCATCTAACCATGCGTTTCGCCTGGCCAGCAAGCCTGGATCGTTGTGCAGGGAGAGGGCGTATCCTGGCCGGCCATTGGACAGGTGGGCGATCAAGGCGGCTTCCTGCGGGGGGACTCCCCATAGGGTTTGTAAACCTTCGTTTAGAACATCATACGGTACGGGACGCAAGCGGAGCACCTCACAGCGCGAGACAATGGTAGGCATGAGAGCCTCGCTGCTTTCAGCGGTTAACACCAATACCACCTGGGAGGGGGGCTCTTCTAAAGTTTTAAGTAGGGCATTGGCGGCGTTGGGGTTAGCCTCTTCGAAACGCAGCAGAATTGCTACCCGGTAATAAGCTGAGTACGGGGAGAGAGACAGGCTGTGCTGAAGGGCGCGGATTTGGTCGACTTTCAATGTCCCGCCAATCTGCTCGGCCTGGAGGATGGCCAGATCAGGGTGGTGCATATGCTCGAATTGTTTACAGGTCAGGCAATCCCGGCACGCTTCCCCTTGGGCGGTGGGTTGAGGGCAGTTTAACGCTTGAGCAAAGCGCAGGGCCAGGGTACGACGGCCGACGCCTTGAGGGCCAATAAAAAGGTAGGCGTGACGCTGCGCTTGGTGAGCGACATGCTGTCGCAGCATTTGAACAGCCCACTCGTGGCCGAGCATGCCCCAGTTCATAGGCTTATTCTAGCCGAAAGAGTGGTGGCAGACAACTTATAAGATGATTTAACCATTATGTGAATTTAATATCATCGGATCATTGAGTTCAACTTTGTCGAAAACGACAATCAGCTGCTGTGGCCGGATGGCTAAAGGCTCGTTAAGACGGTTGCTTGCTAATTCGATATATTTTGGAATGATCTCATAACCGACAAATCTTCTGCCCAGTGCTCTGGCAACCTTAAGGGTTTGGCCTGAACCTGCAAACGGATCGAGAATCACTTCGGCGGGATAAGAATAGAGCCTGATCAGCCGGTAAGGGATTTCCTCTGGGAAAGGCGCAGGATGGTGTATGAATCCCGGTGGGACGGGAGCAATATGCCAGATGTTATTGGCGATATCCAAAGTAAATAAACGGTTGATAGGATATTCCGATTTCGCTTTTTCTTCTGGACTCCGGCTGGTAAATATCTTAGGCCCTGGTTTACGGAAAACCAGGATGTATTCATTCATGATATTAGGGTAGTAATACCCGGGAAATGGCTTTTGGATCGTTACACCGGCGCGTTTTATCCCGGCGGTGCATTTATGCCAGATGATATCCTGGTGAAATAGCCAGCCTTTCTGAGTGAAACGAGCTGTCAGGTCAAAGGGCACCGGGTAAAGATGCCCATCCAACAGGATGGTGCCGATCACAATCGCGCAGAATCCACCAGGCTTGGTGACGCGAAATACCTCAGCAAACACACCTTCCATCCAATTCAGGTACGCCGGGTAGTCCGTGAACCCTTCGGCGTAGGCTCGGGTGCGGTAGGATTGATCGGCGTCTGCGGCATGAAGATCATAATCAATTGCGTTCCAGTAAGGCGGCGAAGTGACGGTTAAGGCAATGTGATCATCGTCAAGTTCAGGCATAGAAGCGCACGAATGGGGGAATATCTGATCAGTCATTGGATTATCCATCGAGAGAATAACTCGAACAATTGGTCTGATAAATTATACAATACAATCGACGTTTTACTGGTTTCGGTTGACACCCCTCGCGCCTGACGTTACAATCCTTGTGTATGGATTTCCTGGCAGAATTGAATCCTCAACAGCAATCAGCTGTGATGGCAGGCGAGGGCCCGGTGCTAGTCCTGGCAGGCCCCGGCTCCGGAAAGACACGCGTACTGACGCAGCGGATCGCTTATTTGATCGGGGCGGTGGGTATACGTCCTTATAATATCCTGGCGGTCACCTTTACAAATAAGGCGGCGCGGGAGATGGAGAGCCGCGTGCAGGATTTGCTTGGGGCGCGGGCGCATGGCCTGACATTAGGCACATTCCACGCCACCTGTGCGCGCATCTTGCGCCGTGAAGCTGAGCACCTGCCCTTTAAATCGAATTTTGTAATCTTTGATAGTGATGACCAGCTCGGTGTGGTTAAGCAAGCTCTGGTGGACCTCAACCTGGACCCCAAGCGTTACACCCCCCAAGCGATTCATGCCTCGATCTCGAATGCCAAGAACGATCTGCGTTTGCCCGATGCTTACCCCGTTCAAACTTACCGCGATGAGGTGGTGAAGCGCGTCTACACCCGCTACCAGGAATTGTTGTTAGTTAGCAATGGAGTGGATTTCGATGACTTGCTTCTGTGGACTGCGTACCTATTAGAAGAAGTCCCTACTGTACGGGAGAAATACGCCCGTCGTTATGAGCATATTTTGGTGGACGAATTCCAGGATACCAACCTGGCCCAATACACGCTGATCAGACACTTGGCCTCTGTTCATAAGAATATCTTCGTTGTCGGTGACTCAGACCAGTCCATTTACGCCTGGCGGGGAGCAGATTACCGCAATGTGATGCGTTTTGAGCAGGATTATCCAAAGGCGCAGGTGATCTTGTTGGAACAAAATTACCGTTCCATGCAGTCGATCCTGAATGTAGCCATGGCGGTGATCGACCGCAACCCTTACCGCACGGTAAAGCGGTTATTTACCCAGCGCGGTTCTGGCGAGAAGATCGTATTGCACGAGACCTATGACGATCGGGAAGAGGCGGTTTACGTGGTGGATATGATCGCCAGCCTGGTCGGGCGGCAACAAGCCAGGCCAGGTGATTTTGCAATCATGTATCGAACCAATGCCCAATCCCGTCTCTTAGAAGAAGCCTTCCTGCACAGGAACCTGCCTTATAAATTGGTTGGGGCACAACGTTTCTATGGGCGGCGGGAGGTGAAAGACGTGATCGCTTACCTGCGTTTGGCGCATAATCCCGCTGATGAAATCAGCCTGTCCCGGGTGATCAACGCGCCGGCACGGGGGATTGGGAATAAGAGCCTGCTGGCATTGCGCACACACGCCCAAAAGATCCACCTGTCGAGTGGTGAACTACTGCTCGAACTGGGCCAGGGAGGCGGCTCCGCTCACGCAGGGGCATTCGCTGGACGCACTCATGCCTCGCTTACTACTTTTGGCGCCCTGTTGGCTGGCTGGCGAGCAATGGTTGCAGAGGTTCCCCCATTAGTGTTGATGGATCGAATACTGGAAGACGTGGGTTATCGAAATTATCTTGACGATGGCACAGAGGAGGGTCGCGAACGCTGGGGAAACGTGATGGAATTGCGCCGTCTGGCAGCTGAATATATTGAGCACGATCTGGCAGCGTTCTTGGAAGATGTAGCCCTGGTCTCTGACCAGGATACGCTGGAAGATTCGGTAAATGTGCCTACACTGTTAACCCTTCATGCTGCGAAGGGATTGGAATTCCCGGTCGTGTTCATCGTTGGATTAAACGATGGCACTCTACCACATGTACGTTCCTTTGACGACCCGGAAGCGATGCAAGAGGAGCGGCGTTTGTTCTACGTGGGCATCACGCGCGCCAAAGACCGCCTCTATCTGGTGATCCCGCTTAACCGCAGCGCCTATGGGTACTCAGAACCGACCGAAGAATCGAGATTCTTAAAGGATATCCCGGTGGACCTTGTGGAAGAGGAAGGTCAATTGCGCCGGCGATCACCGTTAGCTTCTTCCTACCGGCATGACCGTTGGGAGTCTCCTGCACCTGCCGCAACGCGGGCGCTACAACCCCAATATTCACCTGGGTCGCGGGTCCAACACCCCGTTTGGGGGGAGGGGATGGTGCTCAGCAGCCGCATTCAGGATGATGATGAGATTGTAGACGTTTTCTTCGCCGGGGTAGGCATGAAACGTCTCGCAGCCTCGCTGGCGAGGTTGCAGTTGAAGACGTGAAAGCGTATAATCCTGCCATGCCTATCCTGGAACCAAATTCCTTAGAATTTATCAGCCGCGGCGCTGAACATACCCGGCGGGTGGGTATACGCCTGGGTTCCTTAATTGGCATGGGCGATGTGGTTTGCCTGGTGGGTGACCTGGGCTCCGGGAAGACTACGCTTGTGCGTGGCCTGGCGGCTGGCTGGGGGTCATTGGACTTGGTTTCCAGTCCATCGTTCGTATTGGTAAATTTCTATCGCCGACCGGATGGTGGGCGACTCTATCATCTGGATGCCTACCGTTTGAGCGGCGCGCGTGAAGCGGAAGACCTCGACCTGGATGCAATGATCGAAACCGGTTCACTCGTGATTGAGTGGGCGGAGCGAATTCAATTTATCTTGCCGAAGGAACATTTATGGATTACTCTGCGCTGGATTAATTTCGAACAGCGCGACATGGTATTTTCGGCACGCGGCGCATATTATCAGAAATTATTGGCTACTTTTCGCAAGCGCGTCTATGGAAGCCTGTGATGTTGTTAGCCATTGACACCTCAACGCGCGTGGTAGGAGTGGCCTTGTACGACGGGAAGCAGGTGCTGGGCGAGGTGATTTGGGCTGGCCAGGATTATCATACCGTCGAACTGGCCCCCGTGGTTGCTGAATTGTTAGGGCGCACGAAGGTTTCGGTATCGGACTTGAAAGTATTGGCCGTAGCACTTGGACCGGGTTCATTTACTGGCTTGAGGATTGGCCTGGCTTTGGCAAAGGGGATGGCTCTCGCCAGGCATCTCGCCCTGGTCGGGATCCCATCTCTGGATGTGATTGCCGCAGCCCAGCCAGTGCGAGAACTCCCAATGGCGGCGGTCCTGCGGGTTGGTCGCGGGCGTCTGGGAGTGGGATGGTACAAATCCGAGAAGGGAGCCTGGAAGTCGACTGGTAATCCTGAAGTGTTGACCGCTGAAGCTTTAGCAGATCGTCTGAAAGTGCCAACTCTGGTGTGCGGGGAGTTGACAGATGAAGAACGCCATCAGTTGGCCCGTAAACGCAGGATTGCTGTGCTTGCCACGCCAGCCCAGTCGTTGCGCCGCCCCTCCTATCTGGCAGAACTAGCCTGGCGGTGCTGGCAGGCCGGACGGATTGACGATCCTACCACTCTGGTTCCTTTTTATCTTCACTTCAGTGAGCCAACCCTAGGATGATTGGGATATCTGCTATAAACATCCGGCCAATGCAGATAGATGATGTGGAACAAGTTTGCCTCATCGATCGCCAGTCTTTCACCTTACCCTGGCCGGACAACGCTTACTACCACGAGCTGAAAGAAAACCCGGCGGCCAAGTTATGGGTAGCCGAAAACGTTCAATTGTCGGATAAGCGCATGATCGTAGGGGTGATTGTGATATGGCTAGTCCTGGATGAAGCTCATATTGCCACCCTCGCTGTTCACCCCGACTATCGTCGGGAAGGGATCGGGAAGCGTTTGTTGATGGTTGCCTTGCAGGAAGCGATCCAATATGGAGCAGGCCAGGCCTTGCTTGAGGTGCGCGCAAAAAACCAAGCTGCACAAGCGCTATACCGACTTTTTGGGTTCGAGGTAGTCGGTTACCGGCCGAGATATTATAAGGATAATCATGAGGATGCGCTATTAATGACCTTAGGGGGCCTGAGGGAGGCAGTACTCAAAAATCGATAATCAATTATCAGTGGATAGTTGACAGTGGTCCGTGGGGAAGCAATGAACGGCAAGGAAGCTGTAGATATCCCTGGAGATGAGGTGAACTGTGAAGGCTGAAGAGGTCCTTAAGCAAGTGGCAGAAGAAGTGTCTGGTTGTAAGAAATGTGGGCTTTACCATTCGCGGAAATTGGCTGTGCCGGGGGAAGGCCCGGTTAATGCGGAGATCATGTTCATTGGGGAAGGGCCTGGTTTCCATGAGAACGAACAGGGTCGTCCATTCGTCGGCGCGGCTGGCAAGTTCCTGGAGGAGTTGTTAGCCAGGATAGGGCTGAAGCGCGAACAAGTGTTTATCACGAATGTGGTGAAATGCCGGCCTCCGAGCAACAGAGATCCGCACCCGGAGGAGGTAGAAACCTGCACCAGTACCTATCTGGAGCGGCAAATTCAGGCCATTAACCCTAAAGTGATCGTTACGTTGGGACGGTATTCGATGGGTCTGTACTTGCCCAACGCCAAGATCAGCAGTGTGCATGGTCAGGCTATGCAGGTCAGGGGGAGGCTGATCGTGCCCATGTACCATCCAGCCGCTGCGCTTCACCAGCAATCACTTAAGCCAGAGATTGAGAATGATTTTGCCAGGTTACCTCAATTGATCTCCAAAGCCGCGGATGCCCCCGAATATGTCGAGCAGACCACTCCTGAAGAAAAGCAAGAGCCGAAACAGCTGAGTCTTTTTTGAGGTGAATATGAATTCGATGCGAGAAGCGCTGATTGCCCGTATACAGGATAAAACCGCACAGGTCGCCATCCTGGGGCTTGGTTACGTCGGTTTGCCACTGGCCACGGTCTTTGCAGAGGCTGGTTTCACAGTGATAGGTATCGAACCGGACAAACACAAAGTCGAGGCCCTTTGCCGAGGGGAGAGCTATATTCAGGACGTGCCAACCGAGCAGGTGGCTCGCTTGGTGGCTTCTGGCAAGTTGGGCGCAACCCGTGAATTTTCCGTCCTGCAACAGGCTGATGCGGTCAGCATCTGCGTCCCTACGCCGTTGAGGAAAACCGGCGATCCAGACCTGTCTTTCATATTGGATGCAACTGGTGAATTGGCCAGGTACATGCACCCAGGAATGGTAGTGGTGCTCGAGTCGACAACTTACCCTGGCACCACGCGTGAGATCCTGCTGCCCAAGCTATCTGAGAGCTCGGGATTGACGGTAGGTGAGGATTTTTTCCTGGCATTCTCGCCGGAGCGTGTGGATCCGGGTCGTAAAGATTGGACAACTTATAACACACCGAAAGTGATTGGCGGGATCACGAAGGCGTGTACTGAAGTCGCCGCGCAATGGTACCAGCAAGCTCTTGAGACGGTTGTGGCAGTATCATCGACCGAGTCCGCTGAGATGGCAAAATTACTAGAGAATACCTTTCGCATGATCAATGTCGGCCTGGTCAATGAAATGGCGATCATGTGCGACCGGTTGGGGATCGATGTCTGGGAAGTCATTGAAGCAGCGGCTACCAAGCCTTTCGGCTTTATGAAATTCACCCCCGGCCCAGGGCTGGGTGGGCATTGTATCCCGATCGATCCGCTCTACCTTTCTTGGAAGCTACGCGCCTTGAATTACACGGCGCGGTTTATTGACCTGGCTTCAGAGATAAACACCGGTATGCCGCGCTACGTGGTCGGTAAGATACAGGATGCGCTGAATGAGCACAATAAGCCGTTAAAAGGCAGCCGGGTGTTGGTGGTTGGAGCTGCCTACAAACCAGATATCGATGACCTGCGGGAGTCTCCCGCCCTGGACGTTATCGGGTTGTTACGACAAAAGGGGGCCGAAGTGCTCTATCACGATCCATATATCCCACAAATCCAACACGATGATTGGAATTTACAAAGCGTACCGGATATCATCACGGCCGCCCGGATGGTAGACTGTGTGGTAATCGTCACAAATCACAAGTCTTATGATTACCTGGCCTTACTGGAAAATGCGGCCTTGATCGTGGACACACGCAACACTCTAGGTCCTCTCGGGCGCGATCACCCGAAAGTCATAAGGCTATAAATTGAGAGAAGAATAAATGGCTCATTATCTAGTTACCGGAGTAGCCGGGTTCATCGCCTCGCGTGTGGCCGAAATACTGCTAGAAGCCGGGCACAGTGTGGTGGGCGTCGACAATCTGAACGCGGCTTACGATGTGCGGATGAAAGAGTACCGCTTAGGAAAACTCCAAGGCCGTCCTGGCTTTAAGTTCCTGCGATTAGATATCTCCGATAGGGATGCGGTAGAACAGCTGGATGAGCAGGCGGTGCGGAATTTAAAGGCTCCTGGCTTTGATGCGGTCATCAACCTGGCAGCCCGGGCCGGTGTGCGCCAATCGGTGGAGAATCCCTGGGTGTATGTGGATACCAATATCACGGGGACACTCAATCTGCTGGAGTTCTGCCACCGCAAGGAGATTGGCAAGTTTATCCTGGCTTCGACTTCCAGTATTTATGGAGCCGATGCACCCTTGCCGACTCCCGAGGAAGCCGATAGCAACTATCCCCTACAAGCCTATGCGGCCAGCAAGAAGGGGGCTGAAGCGCTGTGCCATGCTTATCATTATTTACATGGCATCGATGTGACGATTGTCCGCTATTTCACTGTCTATGGACCAGCGGGGCGGCCCGACATGGTTATGTTCCGCTTTGCGCAGTGGATCCGGGAGGGTTGGACAGTGAAATTAAACGGTGATGGAGAGCAATCGCGGGGTTTTACCTATATAGATGATATTGCCCATGGTACGATCCTTGGCCTCAAGCCATTGGGCTATGAGATCATCAACCTTGGGGGACACGAATCGATCAAGATCAATGAGTTGATCCGAATGTTCGAGGCGTTGATCGGGCGGAAAGCTCAGGTCGAGAACCTTCCTGCGCACCCGGCAGACATGCTGGCAAGCTGGGCGGCGGTCGATAAGGCTGAGAAATTGCTTGGTTGGCGCCCTCAGGTCTCTCTGCGGGAGGGCGTTGCCAACCTCGTAGCATGGTATGAAGACGAACGCGCCTGGGCAAGCCAGATTCGCACCGACTAGATGAAATTCTCTGCTGATCGGCTGCGGAGGTATTTCCCGGGTCTGTTCGGGAACGAATTAGTTTGGCGCGTAGTCAGGAATTCAGGCTACCTGTTTAGCGCTACGGGCATTTCGGCTGTGATCAGCATGCTGCAAAGCATCCTTGCTGCGCGCCTGTTGGGGGTAACCGATTTTGGAATTTTAGGTACGATCACCGTGTTTGCCAGCGTGGTCAATAAGTTCGCCTCTTTCCGCATGAGCGAGCTGGTGGTCAAGTACGTCGGCCAATATACGGTAAACGGCGACCAACGCCGGGCTGCGGCGGTATTCAAGGCAGCTAGCCTGACGGAAATGGTTACCTCACTGTTCGCTTTTGGGCTGATCTGGCTTCTGGCTCCTTTGGGAGCGCGTTATTTTGCCAAGGACATCGGTACCAGCGGGTGGTTTATCTTATATGGATTAATTGTGTTGGCGAATTTTATGGCTGAGAGCTCTACCGGTTTAATGCAAATCTTCGATCGGTATCGAGTGATGGCTGGAATCACGGTTGGGCAGAGCCTGCTTGTCCTGGGTCTGATCAGCTTGGCTTATATCAACCAGGGGGGTCTGCTCGAAGTGATGCTGGCTTACATGACAGGCAAGATCGTCGGAGCGCTGACATTAACCTTAGCAGCTGTGTGGGAGGCGACGCGTCGTTGGGGCTGGGGATGGTGGCGATCGCCGCTCGGAATCCTCCGCGATCATCTTCGGGAAGTGGTGCGTTTTGCGGTGAGCACCAATATCAGTGCTACCATCAACTTGGTCAATAAGGATGCAGAGCTGCTGTGGGTCTCGGCGCTAAGCAGTCCGACAGACGCAGGTTATTATAAATTGGCTTTGAGCCTGGCAAATATGGTGCAATTGCCGGTCAGCCCACTGCCCCAGGCGACCTATCCTGAACTTTCGCGGGAAGCGGCGCGTCAAAACTGGAACAATGTACACTATGTGCTACGGCAGGGTTCAAGGATGGCATTCGCGTATACTCTCGCCGTCTCCCTGGGCCTGGTTCTCCTGGGCCGGCCGATCATCCAATATATCTATAAACCCGAATTCTTACCGGCATACTCCGCACTACTAATTCTGATGGCGGGTTTATTGGTTGCCAACACGTTTTACTGGAATAGGGTTGCTTTGTTGGCATTGGGCTTGCCGGATTACCCGGCTAAGGTAAACCTGGTTGTGGCAGGTCTAAAGATCGCTGGGATTTTATGGTTGGTTCCGATCTATGGGTATCTGGGAAGCGCGGCTCTTCTGGCTGGTTTCTATTTCGTCTCCATAACCTTGAATGTGCGCAAAACATTGTCAGTGCTGCGGGAGCGATGGGGGAGCTCAACATGAAGGTTGCCATAGTTGCCCCAACAAGCATCCCGGCCAGACGGGCTAACACCTTCCAGGTGATGAAAATGACGCAGGCCCTGGTCGCCAGCGGGCATACTGTCCGCCTGGCAGCGCCGGTATGGCCTCATATTGATGGGTTGCAGCACGCTTTCCCCGTTGAATGGTTGCCTGCCTATCCGCAGCTGCGCCGGTACGATTTTGCCTGGCGAGCCGTGCGATGGGCGCGCGGTTGGGGAGCTGAGATTTTTTATACTCGGCTGCCTCAGGCAGCTGCGTTCGCCAGTTCACTGGGTATGAAAACGATTCTGGAGATGCATGACTTGCCGCATGGAACCATGGGTCCGGTCTTGTTTAGGCAGTTTCTGCGGGGGCGCGGCGCGCGCCGGTTGGTGTTGATCTCACGCATCTTGCAATCCGAGTTGACTGCCAGGTTTGGTGTGCCCGACTCGCTACCCTTCACGCTGGTTGCTCCAGATGGCGTCGACCTGGAGCGGTACGCAGAATTAGCTGGTCCAGAGGAAGCGCGCCATGTGCTGCTCTCTACTTTCAAGAGGTACTTCAACCAGTCTGAAGTTGCCTTTCTGCCTGAAAGGTTTACTGCGGGCTATACTGGGCATCTCTATCCGGGGCGCGGCATGCAGCTCATTTTGGACATAGCGGAGCGATTGGCGGAGATTAATTTTCTGCTCGTGGGCGGAGAGCCAGGGGATGCCGCTAGCCTGCTGGAAAAAGTCAAGACCCGCCGAGTGGAGAACGTTATCCCAATCGGGTTTGTCCCGAACGCCGATTTGCCGTGGTTTCAGGCCGCCTGTGATGTGCTCCTGATGCCGTACCAGCAACGCGTGGAGGCGTCTTCAGGGGGAGACATTGCCCGTTTTCTCAGTCCAATGAAGATGTTTGAGTACATGGCCTGTGGGCGGGCGATCCTGTCCAGCGATCTGCCCGTCCTGCGCGAAGTGCTCTCTCCTACAAATGCTGTATTACTCCCCCCTGCGCAAATCGAACGCTGGGTCAAGGCTTTAGAGGAATTGCGCGATAATTCCGAGCGTCGGTTTGCTCTGGCTTCCCGGGCACGTGATGATGTAAAGCAGTACAGTTGGCAAGTCAGGGCCTACCGAATTTTGGAAGGATTAGAATAGTTTGTACTGAATACCAGTGGATGATTATGAACCAGCACGGGTTTGATGGATGATGAATGTCAGGTTTACTTAAACGATTACTGCTGTATCTTCTGATTGGGATCTTATTCGTGGGATCGTTCCTGTTGATCTGGAGTCGAGCCATGCAGCGAGGGTACAATCGCGACGAGAACCAGTTTGTCGCCAGTGGTGAATTGTTGGCAGAGCAGACATTACTCCCTTATCGAGATTATCCATATTTCCACATGCCCAACCTAATCTTTGTATATGCGCTGATCGATATAGTCAGCGACTATAGTTTGTTAGGGGCGCGGGCTGTTTCTGTGGTTTTTTCTATGGCTAACATGGTCTTGATTTTCTTGATTTCCTACAATTTTTTCCGGGGACAAAAATTATCCATTCGGATTACCGCTTCAGCTGGCGGTGTGATCCTTCTGCTGGCAAACCCAATATATGCTTATACCAGCGGGCTGGCCTGGAACCACGACCTGCCGGTCTTACTTGTCTTGCTGGCCTTTAGTGTACATGTTCATGGTGCCAAGAGAGAAAACCCAGTTCTCTGGACGTTGATCAGTGGGGGGTTGATCGGGCTGGCGATCGGAACACGGCTGACATTTTTACTGGCTGCAATCCCCTTTTTCGTCACTCTGTTTTATTTCCCAGGCATCATCACTCAGAAAGCGAGGCTGAAAATCATCCTGGCATTCTTCCTTGGGATGATCCTGGGGCTGATCCCTTCATTAACCCTATTCACGATCGCTCCGAGAGAGTTCATCTTTGGTAATATCACCTATGCTCAATTAAACACCGTGTTCCGTGAGGAGACAGGTTTTATCGGCCCGATGGGTCTGTTGGAAAAAATGGAGCACTTACGAACCAAAGTGCTCAATCAACCTGGCAATTTACTCCTGTTCCTAGCGATGATTTTCTTTGCTTACACAACGGGCATTGTGGATTACAGGCAGAAGAGGCAGGTTACTGTCGAATCATTATTGATCTTGTTAATTATTCCATTCCTTGGGATTGGGGCTTTGTTGCCTACGCCCACATTCAATCAATATTTTTTCTCCCCGATGCCATTTGCTATTGTAGGCATTCTTTATGGTCTGGCGAGATTCAATGAATTATCAGGCCAGCGGAACACCTGGCCTCTGGTGTTGTTCCTTCAAGTTGTGGTTTTATCAAGCGTTTACTTTATCGATGATGCCCCTAACATTGCCCGGTTAGGCAACCCCAGGTCCTGGTACCCCTTGCAAGTACACCGCCTGGGAAAGGAGATCCAGGCTGCCTCAACGGAGGCAAAAGTTTTGACGCTTACTCCGATTTATCCGTTAGATGGCGGGGCTGAGATCTACGCCGAGTTCGCCACCGGCGTGTTTGCCTGGAGGACGGGGCATTTATTGACGGTCGATCAGAGGCAGGCTTTCCGGGTCATTTCAGAAGAAGAATTAGATGATTTCTTAAGCAAAGACCCACCTGGAGCAATCCTTGTCGGCTTGCATCCGGGGCAAGAGGCGCCACTAATCGACTACGCACGGCAAGAAGGATTTAAAGAGAGCTTGCTCTCCGAGGATTTGACTTTATGGGTGCGTTGACCCGTTTGAAAACCAGGTTCTCCTCAACGCCGTGGTCGACCTGGCTCTTATCCACCCTGGGTTTGCTTATGCTGTCCCTGGTGTTAGCCTGGGTATCAGCGGGGATAAGGCTTTTCGAAAGCTGGGGAACGTTTCTCATCTCGCTTATCTTGGGATTGGGGATAATGCTAGTCGGCTGGTATGCCATAAGAGCTGACAAATCGTTATCCTTACCACGCTGGCTAGGATGGTTGGTTATCGGGGCGGCTGTCTTGCGTCTGGCGGCCGGGGTGATCTGGTTCAAGCTGCTACCGGTTTGGGGATATGGGTCTCCAGTGGAGCAGGCGGGTTACATTATGGCCGACGCCCATGCCCGCGACATGGCGGCGTGGGAACTTGCCAACAGCGAAGTCCCTTTGTGGTCTGCATTTCGGGGTTACCATCAAGTTGATCAATATGGCGGTCTGTTGTATCTCAGCGCGCTCGGTTACCGTTATCTAAGTGGAGATTTCCACTCTCCGCTACAGATGATCGTGATCACGGCTGCAGCGTCTGCATTGACGGTGCTGTTCACCTGGGCATTCGTGCAGCGCGCCTGGGGAGAAGCACCCGCCCGAGTGGCCGCTTGGTTGGTGGCTCTATTTCCGGAAGCGGTTTTATTGGGTAGTTCACAAATGCGCGAGGCTTTCACTATGCCGTTGGTGGCGGCCGCCCTGTACGGACTGGCGCGCTACCGGCAAGATCGCTCCTGGCAAGGGCTAGGGTGGGTGGTAATCGCCTTGATCTTGTGTGTACCTTTCTCTCCGGCGTTTGCAGCGGTATTATTGACCATACTGATCGTGACTGCGTTGGCAATGGACGGATGGCATTCCTTTCGCCAACCTCGCTTATGGCTGCTTCTCGCTGGGCTGGCTGTTGTGTGCGGTATCGGTATTTGGCTTGCATGGGGGCGGATCGCGCCAGATGGGGTGTCTAATCCAATCGCCCTGGTGGGTTGGTGGATAAAGGAATCAACCCGCTGGCAGGCTTATTTCGCAAAAAGAGCCTCTGAGCTGGTCAAGAAGATCTTTCGTACCACGCCAGAGTGGTCTCATGTGCTGATTTTGATGGTAATTGGCGTTCTGCAGCCTTTCCTGCCAGCCGCCCTGATAGATAATGCCGCTCCGATCTGGCGGGGAATCACCATCTGGCGAGCTTTGGGATGGACGATATTATTGCCGTTCTTGCTGGCCGCACCCTTTCTCGCCTGGGGAAAGAACGGTAAGCAGGGTCTCGATCAAGGGTTGAGCCTGGTGGTTTGGATGGGAATCCTATTGGCTTCGCTGCGCAGTGGAGGGGATACATGGGATAACCCGCGTTATCGGGTCGCTTTCATTGGACTGCAGGCAGCTTTAGTGGCCTGGGTGGGTTTAGAGGGACGGCGGCAGGCCAGTCCCTGGTTGGGGCGAGCAGTTGTTTCGGTTGGTTTAATGTTAGCCTGGTTCCTTCCCTGGTATTTGCAACGTTACACGACATTTATCTGGCCGGTAACCGACTTATTCAAAACGATCGGATTGGGGGTGGCAAGCGTTGGCCTGTATTTATTGTGGTCAGTAACCAGGAATCGGAGAAAAGGCAATAGGGGATCAAAGGGTTAGGATTAATGACAACTCTCGATTCTCTATTATCGTTTCTCTATTTGTAACCTTGACCCAAGGGGGGGACGGGTTATAATTCAGTTATTGAATTTTACAGGCAGGAGATGATAGATGCCCACCGCGATTATTACCGGGATTACTGGCCAGGATGGTTCGTACCTGGCGGAATTCCTGCTCGCCAAAGGTTACGAAGTCGTCGGGATGGTACGCCGGTCCAGCACGATTACTTTTGAGCGCATCCAGCATATTCAGGACGATATCACCATCATTCAGGGGGATTTACACGATCAGAGCTCATTGGTCGATGTGATTGAACGCTACCGTCCGGATGAGGTATATAACTTAGCGGCGCAATCCTTTGTGCCTACCTCCTGGAACCAGCCGGTGCTCACCGGGGAGGTGACCGGATTGGGTG
>Ga0209431_10000504_pt1 | contig 32552 bp, 31 predicted proteins | sample RifCSP13_3_FD_184021 | JGI IMG/M metagenome (GOLD analysis project Ga0209431, IMG submission 184021) | Soil microbial communities from Rifle, Colorado - Rifle CSP2_sed 13_3 (SPAdes) (version 2) | ecosystem: Environmental > Terrestrial > Deep subsurface > Rock core/Sediment | place: Rifle... | reverse complement strand
CAACAAAAGCCAACCTCTCCGGTGCTACCTTTACCGGCACTGTTAACGGCGGAACCATTGTTGGTACAACGATTTTTGGAACCACTATTTCTGGAAATACTCTATACTCGGGTGCTTCAAATGTATCAACTTTATTTGCAACACCAGCGAACATAACTTTAATTAATTCACAACTCGCAACCAAAGCCAACCTTTCCGGAGCCACATTTACCGGCACTGTTACAGGCGGAAACATAGCTGGAAGCACGGTATTTGGAACTATTCTTTCTGGAAACACTTTATATTCAGGCTCAACAGATGTATCAACTTTATTTGCAACGCCAGCGAACATAACTTTAATCAATTCACAACTTGCGACAAAGGCAAATCTTAGTGGAGCAACATTTACTGGTACAGTTACCGGTGGAAACATAGCCGGAAGTACAGTGTTTGGAACTATTCTTTCTGGAAACACTCTATATTCGGGTGCTTCAAATGTTAGTTTATTATTCGGTTCAGCAGCACTTGTAGGAACCCATTCAGCTCAGCTTTTAACTAAAGCAAATCTATCAGGAGCTACATTCACAGGTCAAGTTAACACTCCTATTTTAAGTGCCACAACAATAAGTGCAACTACTGCTATAATTAATAATAATTACACTTCTGGAGCATTAACAGTTGGAGCAAACTCAAATAATGGAGATTTTGTTCAATTTACAGATACATTTGATGGGACTGTTTTTAACACTTCAAATTGGACTGCTACTGGCGTAGTCACACAAAATAATGATTTATCAATATCTGGAATTAGTAATTGGACATCACATGGTATTACAAGTACCCAAGCTTATGATAGAACAAACACACTTACATTAATGATGGATGTTATTAATCCAAATGCAACAAGTTACGCGATGTATGGATGGGCTAGTACGACAACTATGAATTATACCAATATGCCACACGCTATTTATTTTTATAATGGTGGTGGTATTGCAATATATGAAAATGCTGTTTCAGTATTTACAACTTCTTATGTATATACAGCTGGTATAACTTACAGACTTAAAATAGTAACAAATGAAAATTATGGAGCTAAATATTACTTAAGTAATAATAGTGGCGATACTTGGACAACATTATATGATGGTAGTGCTAATACAAGTGTAACACAATCACCTTTATATGTTAGAGCGTCTATATATGCGCCGGCAGGTGTTATAATTGACAATGTAAGTGTTAGTAATGGAATTGACGTATTGAATCCAAGTCAATTTTTTCCTAAAAATTTAAGTATCAGAGGTACAGTTAACGCTCCTTCTTTTAGTGCTACAACTGTTTCAGGAGCTACAATTTTTTCAGCAAGTACAGACGTAAGTTTATTATTCGGTTCAGCAGCACTTGCCGGTACTCATTCAGCTCAGCTTTTAACTAAAGCAAATCTAAGTGGAGCAACATTCACAGGTAATATATTAGCTCCAAGTTTATCAGCCACAACTGTTACAGCTACAACCGTTGGTGGTGGAACATTGTATTCAGGCGCAACAGAATTATCATTAATTACAAACGCTCAAATAAATGCGAATAGAGTATTTGTACAACCAGGAAGTAATATCACAACCGGTGGAACTGCAAACTCTCCAATTATCAACGTTGCTACAAGCCCTTCATTTAATGCTTTGACATTATCTGGAATTTTAACAACTTCTTCATATATTAGTTTACCAAATTATTCACAGGTTGATTTTAAAAACACTGCTGGAACAGTTGGGTATGGAGAAATATTCGTAGACAATGCAACAGGAACATATGCTGGTCCAAATGGTATGGTATTTTATTTAAATGGTGCTACAAGAATTGCTATTTTATCTGGTGGGAGTGTGGGGATTGGTACAGCTTCTCCTTCTCAAAAATTAGAAGTAAACGGTAGTGCTATAGCTAATACTTTTAGTGCTGTTACAATAAGCGCTTCCACTTCTGTTACTTCTCCTTTAGTTATTGGTGGAACTTCTACAACTCAAGCTTTAACTTTTAAACCCACAACTGGTGTTGCTGGTGCAGGTGCTGATATTATTTTTAAAGGTGGTACTGATGGTGGTACTGAATTTATGAGGATTTCTGGGCAAACTGGATATGTTGGGATTGGCACAGCAACCCCTTCAAGCAAATTAGAAGTTAAAGATGGCATTTTTCAATTATCTGATTCTGATTTAGCTCACGGTATGACAGCTATAACACCAACAAACGTGTATGGTTATATGGGTCCAATTTCCAGTACATTAGGTGGATTGAATGTTGTTGGAATAAGTAGCGGTGATACAAAGGCATTAAATATCTATGCTATTATTGGATCAAGTAATCCAACTGATACAACACCAGCAGCCACTATTATTGGTGGCAAAGCTAATGGTACAGCTTGGCAAGCACTTTCTCCTTCTGAAACATTGTTGCAAATTAAAAATTTTACAACAAATTTAGTAACAGTTTTAGGTGGTGGAAACGTAGGCATAGGAACAGTTACTCCTGGTTATAAATTAGATGTACAATCATCTACCGTTTCAGTACAAGCAAACATTGGTAGTGCTGTACAATCTTCATACACAGAATTAATATTTACCGCATCAGGTGGAACCTCTGAAATTTTTAAGAATGGTTCAGGCAATGTTGGTTATGGTGGCGTTAGTTCATTAAATTTTTATCATAGCGCAGCTAAACCATTCGCTTTTTTTCATACATCTACCGAGTTAATGAGAATACACACAAATGGTTATGTAGGAATTGGGACAGCAACGCCTGCAGATAGATTAGTAGTAAAAGGTTCTGGTACAGGTAGTGTCCTTATTGACAGTTGGTCTTCAAATACAGCTTATGGAGTAATTAGTCTTAATGGTTTAAATGGTTTAGGTTCAAATTTTTATAGTGCACCGGGAAAATCATTGTATATTAATAGACAAACTGGGTTAAATATACATTTTAGAGAGAACAACGTTGATCAAATGATATTATCAACAGGTGGAAATGTCGGAATAGGAATTTCACCTACTAATCCGCTTCACATAAGTAAAGATGAAGTTAGTTATTTGCTTGATGGAATTAAGATAGACAGGAAAACAACTACAGCATTTAGTCTTATTAATACATCCCAAGGTGTTTCAAATTTCATTGCAGGTGATTCAGGAACATATGGATATACTTATTTCCAAAGAACTAATGGAACTACTACTGCTCCAAGTATGGTTATATTACCTTCTGGCAACGTTGGAGTTGGAATTCCTAATCCAGTAACCTTACTTGAAATAACCGGTAGTTCAACAAATAGTTCATTGAAAGTAGGAAGTATAGAACTCCAAGGATATGCAGTAAGTGATGTAATGATAAGTGACAATATTTATTACAATGGTGGTTGGAAATATAGAGCTAATGGTTATGGCAATGTTATTGAAATGGCTAATGGTAATTTTTATTTTTATACTGCTCCAAGTGGTGCTACCGGTGCAGCAACATTAAGCACAAGAATGTTCATTAGTCTTGCTGGTAACGTCGGCATAGGAACAACAACGCCACTTCTCAAAACTCATATTAAAGGAACAGCATCTTATCCCTCATCATCTGGACAAATTGCAAATGGATTATTTGTTTTAGATGGATCTCAGGATGAAGTAATGACAATGGGGGTAGGTAATGCTTCCCCATACGGAAGTTGGATTCAAGCACAAAATTTAACTAATTCTAACACAACCAGACCATTAAGTTTGAACCCTAACGGTGGTAACGTCGGCATAGGAACAACTTCCCCTTCTCAAAAATTAGAAATAAGTGGTAGTGCAATAGCCAATACTTTTAGTGCTGTTACAATGTCAGCAAGTACATCATTGATAACACCACAAATTTATGGCAGTAATGCAGCTAATGGTGTTATAACAATTGATGGTACAAGTAATGCAACAAAAACTACTAGCTATGTTAATCTACAACCAACTGGTGGTAATGTAGGTATTGGAATAACAACCCCAACAAGTATTCTACACATCAAAGGCACAGATGTTAATCAATTTCAAATATCAAGTAATACAGGTGGCGCTAATGTTGCAACATTTTTAAATTTAGAAAGTGCAACCAATACAGGTTCTGCATATTGGGACATTAACAGAAAGACTGTTGATGGTATTTTTGGTTCTACAGTCGCAACGCATTCTAGAATCACCATGCAATCATCGACTGGATCTGGCTATATATCTTTCAGAACTTCCAATACTGATAATACACTTGCACCAGAAGTAATGAGAATTGCCGGTACTGGAAGTGTAGGCATAGGAACAACCACCCCCTCTCAATTATTACAAGTAGGAAGTTCAGCATCAACAGCAAATCAATACATTAGAATAGATGCAGCAAATGGGTATCAATCAGCTTTAGAATTTACAAATGCAGCAACACAAAAATGGGTTATATATAGACCTGCAAGTTCTAACGATTTGAATATTTATAACCCTACCGTAGGAACTGTAATGGCATTTTCTCAAACAACTGGAAGTATTGGAATAGGCACAACATCATTTGTTACCAACGCAAAACTTTCAATAAAAAATGGACATATTCAAAGTCAACAGGATTAAAAAAATTTAAAAATTATGGGATATGAAAATTTAAAACTATTTAATAAATAAAATGGCTTTACCAACAATTGGACATACAAGAGGAATATCTTCTTCTTCAATTAATAAAGCAACAGATGTTGCTGGAAATGTAACTTTTGCATTAAGTTCTTCTATAGCAAGTACTGTAACTATTTCATTTGGTTATACATATGGTATTGCTCCAATTGTTATAATTTCTCCAATAAATTCAGTTTCAGCAACTGATTCTTCTTTAATTTATGTTACAAGCACACAAAATGATTTTACAATTAATATTAGCGCTGGTGCTAATATTACACTTAGTCATTCATATAATTATCACGCTTTTGAAACTCAAACAAATAATGCATCTGGTTTAACTATAGCAACCGGTGCGGCAGCAACAACATCTAGTAGAACAAATGCAACAGATATTGCTGGTCATTTTTCAATTACTCCAAAATTAAATAATGCAGGAACTGGAGCAACAATAACATATGGTTATACTTATGCAACTGAACCAATTATTGTAATAAGTCCAACAAATGTTTTAGCAGCCATAGATAATATATGTGTTTATACAACATCATATTTAAATAAATTTATTGTAAATACAACTTCTGCTATTTTAGCAGAAGTTCATACTTATGATTATCACATTATTGAGACTCAGTCAAATAATGCTACATTTAATGCAATAACAACTACTACTTACGTCGCAGGTTCACAATCGAGAACTAAATGTACAGATGTGGCAGGTAATGTACAAATAACTCCAACTACAGCAGCAGGAACTGTAACATTTCCATTTGGTTATTTATATGTAACAGCACCTATAGTTGTAATTTCTGCTACCAATTCAGCAGGAGCAGTTAGGATGAATTCAACTTACGTAACTTCAACTACTTCGTCTTTTACATTAAATTTAGGTGTAGGAACAACTGATGTAGCAAATTTCACATATCACGTAATAGAAACTATCATATAAAACAATTAATAGTTTTTTATATTTATAAAAAAGAATAATAATGGCAAAGGATATAGAATTAAAAATAAAAATAGATACCGGTCAAGCATCTCAAAATGTTGGAAAAGTTGTTGATGAAATGACTCGTCTAAAAAAAGAGACTAAAGCTGCCATGTCTGATGCCATAAAAGGAGTTGCTGGTGCTTCTGAAAGAGTTGCTGAATTAAAAGATAAAATGGAAGACCTTAATGAAGCTACAAATTCATTAAAAGGGTCAGGAATTGAAAAATTAAACTCATCTTTAGGATTATTAAAAGAAGGATTTGTAAACGCAGACCCAGGAAAACTTGGAGCTGGATTTAAAGTTTTGGGTTTAGCAATGAAAGCTATTCCAATTTTTCTTTTAATTGAGGGAATTAAATATGTAATTGAAAATTTTGAAAAACTAACTCAATCAGGTGGTTTAATAGGAAAAGTTTTTGGATTTATTAAAGATGTAATTGATACAGTTATTCAAGCTTTTAAGGATTTAACTGATTGGTTAGGAATAACTAATAATGCTATTGAAGATAATGCTGAAAAAACAATAGAAGCGTCTAAAAAAGCAGGTGCAGCAGTAACACAAAGATATGATGATGAAATAAAACTTGCTAATGCAGCCGGAAAAGATGTTACTACACTTGAAATCAAAAAACAAGAAGCTGTTATTGAAACTGCGAGAGTTCAAGTTAATGCATTAAAAGCTGTTTATGAAGCGAATGGAACTTTAACTAAAGCTCAAATGGAGCAATTAGAAACTTTAGTAACAACAATTCATAATGCCGAAGTTGAAATTAAAGCTAAAACCATTGCTAACGAAAAGAAAACATCTGATGAAAAAGTAAAAATAAATAAAGAGTATAATGATGAACATAAAAAAATAGAAGAGGATAAATTAAAAGAAAGTGGTAAAGCTTGGATGGCTGAATTAAAAGCTAAAGAAGAAGCAGAAGATGCTAAAATAGAATTAGAAGAAAAATCCTCTTTAGAAAGTTATAGAATAGAACAAGAAAGAATAAAATTATCCGGAGAAGCTTGGATGGCTAAATTAAAAGCTAAAGAAAAAGCAGAAGATGATAGAATTACAAAAGAAGAATCTGATTCATTAAAATCAGTTCAGGATGCAAAAAATAGGCAAGATTCTATGTTCGAAATTGCTAAAACTTCAAATGACTCTTTAATTGCTTTATCTGATTTATTCTTTTCTGTAAAAATGGCAAATACAAGAAAGGGAAGTGCAGAAGAAGAAAAAGCAGCAAGACAACAATTTAAAATTAATAAAGCATTAGCCATTCAATCTGCTGTAATATCAGGTATTCAAGGTGTTGTTAATGCTTTATCAGCTCAATCAGTTGTTCCTGAGCCATTTGGAACAATTTTAAAAGTTGCAACAGCTGTTTCAGTTGGAATTGCTGCCGCGACAAATGTGGCAAAAATAGCGGCAACTCAATTTACGCTTAATGGTGGAGGAGAAAGTTCAGGAGTTGCTGTACCAGCTTCTCCTTCATCAGCATCGCCAAATGCATCAGGTGCTTTTACTGGAAATGAATTACAAAAAATTGGTTCAACAAATTCATCAAGTACAATAAATAAACCATCAAAAGTTTATGTAATTAGTCAGGATTTAACAAATCAACAAAATTCAGATGCAGTTTTAGAGAGAAGAGCTAATTTTACTCCTTAATTATGGTATAATATATTCAATATATGTATAATTATTTGAAGAATTTGATGTTTTTACTTTTTTTTCATCATAATATAAATCAAAACTTATTGCATTATAATTTAAATTTTCCTTGGTTGAAAAAAATATAGTATCATTACTTTGAACTTTGAAATATTTATTAAATCTAACGGGACCATCAAGAGCTAAATTATTGTATGGAATATAATATATTGCACTAGGAATTGTATCAAAATAATAATTTAGATTTGAAGAATGATAATGAATTGAATTTTTAATATATAATGTTAATTCAGGATTTCCATAATTATGAGTCAAATTCCAATTACAAGGTAATAAATAAATAAAATGTTGAATCTGATTCATTTGTGCAATTTCTGTTTTTTTACAAGAAGTTGATAATACTAATAGTACTACAGTAATTATTTTAAAAAATACTTTTTTCATAATTTAAGTTTTAAGTTTTTTATATTAAACGAAATAATAATTATAATGTTACAAATATACTAAAAAATCACTTTTATATTTATAATTATGAAAGAAAAAGATAAAATTGAAAAATTACGCACAGTTGAATTTGTTATTGATGATGCTGAAGGTTCTATTTTAGGAGATTTATCTCTTATTTCTATTGTACGTGACCCAGCAATTGAAAAATCATTTCATTTATTTTCAAAAGAGAAAGAACATTCATTTGCAAAAATAGATTTTGAAAAACAAATTATTGTCGGTCCGGCTATGACAGCAAATAAAAACATTCTTCGATACAACAAAGAAACAGACACTTATTTTAACTGTTTTTTTTCAGAAGAAACTGTTGTAAAATGCTCAGAATTATTTTTTAAGAATTCAAATCACACAAAAACATCACTTGAACATTCAGAAGTACTTGGCCAAAACCAAATAAAAGATGCTTATGTGACTCAATCTTGGATTGTTCAAGACCCAGCTAAAGATACAGCCATAAGCTACGGCTTTACTCCATCTAAAGGAGATTGGTTTATTGCAATGAAGATAGAAAGTCCAGTTCTTTGGAATATAATAAAGACAGAAGGTTTTTCAGGATTTTCCATTGAAGGAGATTTTGCGGAAAAATTCTCTCATATATTTAAACAAGTAATATCCCCTATAAATATTGAATCTAAAATAAAAGAAATAGTATATAACAAGGATATAAATGATATCCAAAAAGAAATTGAAATTAAAAAATTACTTTAATTGTACAAAAAACACACAATTATATTTATTATTATAAATTAACGCAACGCAACCAATATGAGTTTAATTGATAAAATCAAATTGCTTTTTGAAGCAGAAAAAACACCACAAGAAACAAAATGTGCTGATGTTAAAACTAAAGATGGTTTAATATTAAGAGTAGATGGAGAATTGAAAGAAGGTTCTATTGTTTCTCAATTATCAGAAGATGGTTCAGTTCAAATAGTAGGAGCTGCTGATTATGAATTAGAAGATGGAAGTATAATTTCAACAGACGGAACAGGTGCAATTATAAAAATTGTTGCTCCGGAAGTTCCAGAAGAAGAAATGGCAGAAGAAACTCCAGCGTTAGAAACTCCAGTAACTGAAGCTCCTGAAACTGATAAGATTACGGCAATCGAAACAAAATGTGCAGAACTTGAAGCAGCAATAAATTTACTTTCTGAAGAAATAAAAAAATGTATTGACATGTGTAATGCAGGTGGAATGCAAATGGAATCAGAAATGAAAGAAGTTACTAAAGAAAATAAAAATCTGAAGAAACAAGTAAAAGAATTAAGTGCAGAACCTGCAACTCCTGCTGTAAACTTCAAAAAAGTTGAAGCAAAAGAAGAAGTAAAACAAACAAAAAAATCAACAACTTTTAATAGAATTGTTGAAATTAGAGAATCAAAAAATAACAAATAAAAATATTGGTCACGAAGACCAAACAAACAAATAACAATTTAAAACATAAATTATGTCATTAAACGTATCAGCATTATCAACCTACACAGATCAAATATCTGGAAAATTGGCTAAAGAAATTCTTTTAGCTTCAAACACAATAAAAGGCGATATCGTCGCTATACAATACGGTGCCATCGGCAATGCCGTACAATTAAATTCAATCAAAAGTACAATTTTAGGAACAACTGCTGCTTGTAGTGCTTTTGCAACATCTGGAAGTACTGTTATTGGTGCGACTACAGTTACGCTCTGCCCAGTTAAGTTCGAAGATTCTGTGTGTATTGATACATTAAATAAGTATTACTTATCATTTATGGCTCAATCTAAATTTAATACTGAAGATCTTGGGGCTTTCGAAGATGTTTTTGTTTCTAATAAAGTAGAAGCAACAACTAAAGCAATTGACCAAATGGTTTGGAGAAGTGCAACCGCTGCACCAAATTATGCAGGTTCCGCTGCAACAACTGGAAATTTAGTTCTTTGTAATGGTTTCTTAGAAGCTGGTTATCTTGCTTCTGCATCAACAGTAAACGTAGCTAAAACAGCAATAACTGTTTCTAATGCTTATGTAATCGTAGACGATATTTTAACAAGCGTAGCAGCTAATGCTTCTGTGCTACTAGATGAATTTAATCTTTATCTTTCTCCTGCAGACTTTCAATCATATTTATCTTCGTTAAGAAGCTTAAATTTATACAATTACAATACTCAAGCTGAAGCTACAACAAATATTCTTCACCCAGGAAGTATTGGAATGCATATTGTTAAAACTAACGGTATGGATGGTGTTGCCAGCGGAACAGCTTTGGCAACCAAAAAAGAAAATATCGTTCTTGTAATTTCTGACGAGTCAGATTTAAATATGGACATATGGTTCGAGAAAAATGCAGATGCAATTCACACTCGCACAAAAATTCGTGTAGGTACTGGATTCGTATTTCCAGAACTAGTTGTTGTAATAAGATAACAAAAATTAAAAAAGACAAAACAAAGAATGGCGAGTTGAGAAATTGGCTCGCCATTTTAAATATAAATAAACAATATTAATAATTAAAAAACTATGAGTTGCATATTCACAACAGGTTATTCACTAGGTTGCAAAGATAATTTAGGCGGAGTACAAAAATTTTATATAGGAAATTTTTCTGCTGTTACATCTTTTTCAGTCGGTTCTGATAATATTATTACCGGCGGAACATCTGTTCCAACATTTTATACTTTTGAGCAAAGAAATGAAGTTGGAGAATATAAAGAAGACGGCGCACATAGCGTCGAAAATGGCACAAATTATTGGACTCAAATTGCTTCCCTTACACTTTATAAAAATCAAGCGAGTGTCAGAGATTTGCTTTTAGTTCTATCACAATCAAGATTACAAGTTCTTGTTCTTGATCAAAATGGAAAATACTTTATGATGGCTGAACAAAATGGAGCTGATTTAACTGCAAGTTCTATTGGATTAGGAAAAGCGTATGGCGATTTAAATGGCTCCACTTTTTCTATTACTGCCAAAGAACCATCTCCTGCTAGGGAGGTATCAAGTACTTACGTTGCAACTCTTTCAATCGTTTAAATCTTAATTGATTAAAATTTAAGCCAGCTGTTTAAAATCGTCTGGCTTTTTTTATTAATGTACATTGGAGTTCTTTTTATATTTATTAATATATTCTTGAATTAAATCGATTTATTATGATTTATTTAAACAAATCTGCTACAACAAATGTAATTTTAACTCTTTCCGAGCTAACAACTTTAACAGGTAGTACTTATTATCTTTTTAATTTTATTTCAGATGATAATCAATCATCAATGTTTTTCACTGCTCCTGATATAAGTTCAAATACTGAACGATATAATGAATTTTCAATAACAGAAGGACCGGCTGTTACTCAAAATTTAACAGCTGGAACAATACATTTAGAAATACCTGGCTATTATCAATATAAAATTTATCAAATGACTGGTCAAACAAATATTGATTTATCAGGAGTAACATTAAGTAATGCAAATTCTGATGGTTATATTGAATCTGGTAAAGTTTTATTATCCGGAAGTTCTCTTTATAATATAACAACACAATATACTGGTGCAACAAGTTTATATATTTATAATTAATTATGGCAAAAAGTACAAAAGAAAATACAGAAAAACAAAAGGATGATAACTTCTTATTTTATTCCTATGAACGCGGAGTTTCAAAAACTCCTGAGTTTAAAGAATTCTGGAGAAATAATCAGCCATGGGTTAATTTTGGATTAGATAATTTATACCCTCAAGAATTGATTCGTCTTTATTTAGATTCAAGCTCATTACACACCGCAATGATTAGAAAAAAAGGGAATATGACTGCAGGTAATGGTTTTAAAACTGATGGCCTAAATGGATTAGCTCTTAATTTTTTAGCTAATAGGTTTGGTAATATGACACTTGATGAAATTGTTGTAGCTACAGCCTTTGATTTACATTTATTTGGTGGCTTTTATCTAAATGTTACATTTAGTAAAGATGGAAAATCCATTTCCAGAATTCAACATTTACCTTTCGAAAAAGTAAGAGTTGCAAAACCAATTGATGGTGATGAAATTAATGAAAAAAATTATTATGTAAGCAGAGATTGGGAGTTTTATAGAAGAGAAGAAAACACACCGGTAAAAATGGTTGGTTTTAATCCTCTAAAAGCAGAAGAATTTCCTAATCAAATTCTTTTTGTTCGACAATATTCCCCAAATGCAGAGTACTATTCTTATTGTAATTATACAAGTTCTTTGAATTGGATAAAATTGGCTTTTGAAATTAACGTTTTCCATTTGAGATCAATTCAAAATAATATGAATTCAGGTTTAATTATTATTAATAAAAATGGTATTCCTCCAAAAGAAATGAGAGAGCAACAATATCAAGAGCTACGCAAAAGATATTCTGGTGCCGAAGCAAGTGGAGATATCCTTATGGTTTATGCAGAAAATGCAGATAAAGCACCTGAATTCGTACCTATGCCTAACAATGGCAGTGACCAACGCTTTAAAGATTTAATGACTCAGGTTAATGAAAATATAAGAATAGGCCACGATGCATCATCTATTGTGGCAAATATAGAAACGTCTGGAAAACTTGGAGCAAGAACAGATATTCAAGATTCGTATGATATGTTTCAAACTACGAACATCGCTCCTGCTCAAAAGATTATTTGTGATGCAATAAATAAACTTGCTATATATAATGGAATAGCTCCAACATTTGAATTAAATAAATATAATTTATATTCAACTACGATTAATCCTGCAGACCAAAAAATGTATTTAGAAATTAAAAAACAAGAATAATTATGACAGATAGCATATTCATTACTCTAGATTACCTAAAAGCCAATACTAATATACAAGCAAATGTTGATGGTATGACTATACGTCCATTTATTGTGCTAAGTATGGATAAATATATTCTGCCATGTCTTGGTACAGAATTATATAATCGTTTGATTACAGATGTAAAATCCAATTCCCTTTCCGGTAATTACTTAACTCTTATGCAACTGTATGTTCAACCAACATTAGCTCAATACACATTATATGAAGCACTTCCTTTTATTAATTGGCAAATAACCAATAAAAGCGTTCTAACAAAAAACAGTGATAATTCGAATGCTGCTTCAATGGAAGAAATTGTTTATTTACAAGCAAAAATTTTAAACAACGCAAGCTATTACGCACAAAGATTTATAAATTATATGAAGGCCAACTATACTTTATTTCCGGAATTAGTTAACGACCCTTCAGACTGCTCAACGATTTTCCCGGAACGTACACAGTACTTCGGCGGCTTGCACATAGCTGGTTTGCCATACGAAGACAGAAATAACAACAATAACAATTGCAATAACTTTTGTAACAATTTTTAATTATGACAGAGCAGATAAATATTTTAGCAATATCAATAAAGAAATCTTTTCTATCAATTTATGGAATAATTATAGCTTTTTTGATGCCAATTATTCCTTTAATTATAATTGTTGGAGTAGCTATTTTCGTTGATAGTATTTTTGGAATACTACGTGCAAATAAAGTAAAAGAGCCAATTACCTCAAGAAAATTTTCTAAAATAATAAGTAAAATGGTGTTATATCAATCTGCTATTATTCTTGCTTTTGCAGTTGAAAAATTCATTCTTGGTGATATTATAGGACTTTTCACATCCATTCCTTTTATTTTAACAAAAATAGTTACTACAACGTTACTTTTTATCGAAGCCACAAGTATAAATGAGAACTATTTAGCTATATCCGGAGTTTCGATTTGGAAAAAATTTAAAACACTTTTGAATAGAACAAAAGAATTTCAAAAAAATATAAAAAAAATAACAGATGGCGAGTAGAGATAAAAAAGACTTAGTTTTTAAATTAGCAACTGCATTTGATTTTTCATTGAAAAAATGGAAAGAAATTTATTCAAATGAGCCGGTGCCTTTTTTAGTATGCACTTATCGTTCTCCTGAAGAACAGGATGAATTATATAAAATAGGAAGAACAATTAAAGGCAAAAAAATAACAAATGCAAAAGGAGGACAAAGTAAGCATAATACTAATCCTTCTACAGCTTTTGATATCGCATTTTTAACTTTTGATAAAAAATTAGATTGGAATCCAAAATTATTCAAAAAATTTTATGAAATAATAAAAGAAATAGATTCTGATGTAAATTGGGGAGGTAATTTTAGTTCATTTAAAGATTTACCTCATTTCGAATTATAGTAAAAAACACCGACCATTAAAGAACATTTTTCTGGCCGGTGCTTAAAAATAAAAGATAACTATTGCTTTACAAAACTGTATAATTTATAACACCACTATTATCAGTATAATAATAATGATTATTTATAACTATATTTCCATCTTCTTTTAAATATAAATTATAATTTGCTCCTCCATAAACTTGATTACTTATATGACAAAAAATAACATCACCTTTTTTTGCTGAGAAAGTTATTAATTGGGGAGATGAATTAACATAACCGATTTTAATTTGATTACCTCCATTAATTGTATAATATCCAGGAGTATTTGCTCTTGTTATTTCAATTTCCATAGTATGAGTAGGAACTACTACTATTTTTTCTTTTTTACAAGAAGATAATAAAAAAATTATCATTCCCAACATTAAAATGTACTTTTTCATTTGATTTAAGATTTAAGTTAAAAAACTAAATGATTTTCATTTAATTGACGACAAAGATAGTAAATTTTTTTCAATAAACCAAAAAAAAATAAAACCTGCATAAAATGAGTGACTAAATCTGCAGGATTTTACTTTTTTATAACCTGATAAAGCAGGATTATTTCATTATATAAATGACTAATTCTATAATTAATCCCAAAAAAGCACCTAAAATAAATGCTGTTATTTCACTTTTAGTTATTTTCATTTTGTTTGTTGTTATTTTCTTTTATTGCTTTTTCCATAAGTTCAAATAAACATTCTCTTATTATGTATGATTGGTTCCAGCCATTGTTTTTACACAATGCTCTCCACATAAGATATCTTCCTCTGTCTTTTATATCGATATTTATTTGTGTACGTTCTTTCTTTTTTTCTTCGAAAGTATAATCGTCATAGTTCATTTTTACTTAATTTCTTGGTTTTGTCGGTAAGTTATCTAAAAAGTCACTAAGTTGTTTTTGACGTTCCATCATTTTAATTTCAAAATACTCTGTTTTTATCTTTTCATTATACTTTTCAAATATTACTATCCGTGTTTGAATATATTCTTTGTTTCAAAATAAAATACTCTGTTTTTATCTTTTCATTATACTTTTCAATCTTTTCATTATACTTTTCAAATATTACTATCCGTGTTTGAACGAGATTTTTAAAATCTTTTTTTGTTTCAAAAAAACAGTTTAATGGTATATCACTACAGTTATTCATTTTTTTTATTATAAATAGTTAAGGAAAAAGTTAAATCAGAATTATTTTAAATTATTTTTTCAACTAAAACCTTTCTTTTAAGATATTCAGTTAATCTGGTAATATAAACACATACCATTTCTGTATTTTTTTCTTCAATATCATCTATTTCATTACTATCAAGGTTATATTCAACAACATCAACAATAAACTTAACTGACTCTCCCATTTTATAATCATCAATATAAGTTATATGTTCGCAATAAGGGAGTGAAATTTTAATTATCTCTCCTTTTTTAGGAATATAAGAAGATTTATTCTTCACAGCAATCAAGCAGGAATTTTGTTTATCAAGCGAGAGGTCATAATAACACACATCTATCATAATTTTTAGTTTTATCGTTTATTTATAAATAGTACAGGAAAAAGTAAAAATTATTATTCTCTATTTGGATAAAAATATTTACTAATAAAACGACCCAATTTTTTTCTATCTTCATCTAAAAGAGATTTTTCTTTTAAATATATTGCACTGATTATTTCAGAAAACTTCTTAATTCGTGAAATTCCAACTAATCTGGATAATGATTCAATTGAATATTTTTCATCAAACTTATCTTTAAGATAGTTTAGCCTTGTTTTTGATATTTCTTCTTCAGTCATTATTCTATTAAATAGACAACAAAATTATTGATTAGGTTTTATTTATAGGATTTTACTGAGTTAGTTCTATTAACGTGTTAATAAAAATATTTATTTACAAATGATTAACGTTTTGGTTGAAATATTGACTTTTTCATTTAAAAATTTATGTTTAACCCAGTATTTATTTTTTTATATACTATTTACTAATACTAAACAGAACTAAAAATTCAGTTTCCTGGGTTTCCAGCGGAGTAATTACCGTTGGTTTACCTACCCAGGCACAAAAACAAAAAGGTTAAAAAACAATTAAAAAGGTAAATAAAAATGGAAACACCAACATCTGGCAATATTGCCACAAAAACCACAAAAAAATCTAAAACAAACCTAAAGGGTTTTACTAAAGTTCCTAACTCAATCTTAAATAATAAAACTTTAAGTCTTGAAGAAAAAGGATTACTTTCTATTCTAATTTCTAATTCAAAAGAATGGAAGGTTTTTATCACAGAAATCTATAAAAGAAGCACTAATTCTGAACTAATTCAGAGGGCAATTTATAACAAATTAATAGCTAAAAACTACGCAAAAAGAGTTAGAACTAAAAATGAAAAAGGGCAAATCCAGTGGTCTTTCGAGCTAAATCCATATAGCGATTTACCATCTATGGCTGAACCATCTATGGCTGAACCATCTATGGCTGAACCATCTATGGTAAATCGAGGTATAAATAAGACTAACTTAAATAATATTAATTTAAACAAGACTAACATAAATAATATTAACCTAAACAAGAAAATTGAAATTCCGGAATTTGAAGTTGAAATTAAAAAAGAAGAGCCAGTTGAATTAATTGAAAAAGAGATTTTAACTCCGGAACAGATAAGTGAAAAAAGAGCTGAAAAGTTTTTCGCAGGATTTATTGAAAAACATACAAGAGAAACAATTGATGCTTTAGAAACAAAACTTCCTTTATTCAATGAAATAAAATCGTATATAGATAAATCAAATACTATTAATTCAACAGATAAATCTATTTTAACAAAAAGAGTAAATAAACATATTTATAATTCAGCTGAAAAAAAAGAATTGGTTCAAGAAAATAAATATACAATAACTAAAAAAGAGCCTGCAATTGAAAATAATGTAATAAGAACAGAAGAATATATCTGGAATGAAGTAACTACTCAAAATCCACCTGAAATAATCTCTTCTTTATCTTTTGTAGAAAGGAATATTCTTTTCAATAAAATAATATTTGATATAGAAACAAAAGAAACAAGATTAAATACAAATGAAAGGCAAACTATTATTGCTGATATAAAAGTATACTTTAATCTTAATTCAACAGAAGGAGAAGTAATCTTAATTCAATAAAAAAGTAAATCTAATATTTGAATAAGAACTCGGCTTTTTCTCCGAAAAGCCGGTTCCATTAAAATTGTAGCAAAAAAAACAAAAGAACGGCATTAATTCAAAATTATTAGTGCCGTTCCTATTTTAAAACAAAACAAATTTCTTCCTTAACTTCAATAAGAAAAAAGGATTTTCCACCAGACACACAAGAACTATAAAAACAAATCTAACCTTCAATGGAATAATCCTATATCATTTGTTAGATAATCTCTTAAAACGCATAAAACCAACTAAACTTATATTTTCCTTTTTACTTCAATAAAAAATAAGTTTTTTTTTAACTTCAATGAAGAAAATCTTTTTCCCTTTTTTATTAACTGTCCTATAATTCTATTTAAATACAGTATTTCCGATTTTGTTAATAACCAACGACTTTGTTAATAGAATTGGATTTTACTTTTTCCTGTACTATTTAAGTAAAATGAAATACACTAAAGAACAACTTAAAGAATTAAACGAAGAAAATGTGAGCCTTGTAATAAAAAAGGATTTCGAAAAACTATTGTCTAAAAATAAGTGGTTCATATATAAAATAGCTAATGCACTTCATAATCCAGAATACCTTGATGACTTAATTCAAATGGGAAATATTGGACTTTACAATGCAATGCAAGATTTTTGTCCAGAAAAAGGAGTATATTTCATCACATACGCAAAAATACACGTAAGAGGAGAGATGTTAACTTGGTTAATGCAAAACAAAAGAACTATAAGAATTCCGCAAAACATATTATCAGATTATTTTAAAAAGAATAAAGAGTACTGTGCACCTAATCCAGAATCAGAAACTGAAGAAGAAGAACTTCCTATTTGTACTTCCGGACAAGAAATAATAGATGACATTACACAAGCTGAAGAAGAAGATACTTCAAGGGATTTTGATGTGTTATACCGAGCTATAAATAAACTTATAAAAAAAGAAGACTGGAAAATAATTTTATACTATAGATTTGGATTGTTTGGTTTTGAAAAATTAAAATCAACAAATGAAATAAGTAAAAAAATAGGAATATCAGATTCTCTTTGTAAATGGCGACTTAAAACTATGCTTGAATTATTAAAAAAGAACTCAAAATTAGCTAAACAATTTAAATAAACCAGCTTTTACTTTTTTATTTACTATTTACATAAAAAACAAAAACAATATGATAGATTTTTTTGATGAATCAGAATTAATTGGACAAAGTTTATTTGATAAATTAAAATTTATAAAGCCAGAAATAACCAAATCTGTGTACGAACAGAAAGGAAGTTGTAATGACGTAAAGCTCAGGAGTGGAAATACGTATTGCATGGCAGAAATAAAAGTCAGGATGGATTGTGATTTACACACTTCCGTTAAATATGGACCTTATTGTGAATTCATAAAGTTCGCAGCTATAAAACGCAAAGCGGAATCAATTATGCGTGCTAAAGATATTAAAATAAGGTTGCTTTATATTAATTTTACTAAAGATGGTGTGGCTATTTATGAATTAAAAGATATAAAAAAATATGTATTTGAATGGAAACTTTTACCCGAGTCTTCAGTCGATAAAACTTTAATCGATAAATATGTAGCAAAACTTAAAAATCCAATTGAAATAATAAAGTATTCGGATTACGAAATAGGAAGTCACGGTTCATTTAAAATATCAGAAAAGTAATTATGACAAATAAACAAATAAGAACTCTTCATAAAGCATATGATGCATATCTCGAAGAAAATAATGATGATAATGCTGGATGGATAGCGGAATTGCTTTTCCTTGAAAAATCCAAAGAATTTCTCGTTGAAGACTATATTACCCAACTGAAAAATCATTTTATTCATCTCCAGAATAGCGAACTAGACGAATGTTATGAGTTAAGTGCAAAAATATTTAAAGTAATTAATCAAAATGAAGCTGAATTTATAAAAATGTGCTATAAAACAAATTGGTTTTTACCGGTTATGGAAAAAGATATTTTAGATATAAAAACAGGACTTAACACAATGTATTTAAATAAATGAAAATAACTATAACAGCAAGCACTATTAATACTTTAACTGCAGATACTTTAACTAAAATGTTTTATTTAATATCAAATGATTCTTTTTATGAGGAAATACTTCATAAGTTTCTTCCTAAAAAAGATGAAAGAAATGAATTTAGACAAATGCTTCACTTATCTATATGTGAAATGCCAAAAGTATTAACTTATTGGAATAATGGTTTCTTTAAATGGATTTACATAAAAATGATTAAAAATAATGTATGCAGCTCAACAAGTCGTTGGCATTATCAAATGAGAAAAAAAGATGGTTTTGGTTTATACGAAGATATTGAAAACTTCCAAATAGAGGAAATAACTGAGGAAACTGAATTTGAAATTGAATTGCAGGATAAAATTCAAAATAAAATAAACCTAATTGACTCAATTGTTGAACAAAAAACAAAAGAAATTCCTATTCTTATACGAGACTTTAAGTTATTTAGAATGTATTATAACGAAAACTTAACATATAGAAAAATTGCTAAAAAAACAGGAATAAGTTTAATGGCCGTACATTCTTATGTAAAAAATGCCAGAGAAATAATACAAAAAGAAATACAAAAACAAACTTAATTAATTTATATTTATTTAAATACAATGACACAAACTATTCCGTTTTTCCTGGATTTTACTTTTATTCTAAAAGGATTTTTAATTGCTTGGTTTATTACTTCATTTGAGCCATTACAAAGTTTTTTAACTAAATACATTAAACCTTTTATTTTCTCAGATTATATAGCTAATGGCATTTCTTGTATAAAATGTGTTACATTCTGGCTTTTATTATTCTGGGGGGCATTTAAATTCGATGATATAATGATATTTGATGCAATAACCGGTGCAATAATTGCCATGTCTTTTGATAAAATTATTAATTCATTTAAAACTTATTTATAAATTATGAGCAATCCGGAAGAAGTAACACAAGAAGAATTTGACAAAATGAAATTGCATCATCGAAAATATGATTATACAAATGTTGAGGCAATCGAAGTAGTTAATTTGGTTAGAAAATATATAAACCCTCGCTGCCCAACTTGTGTTACATGTACCTCTAACTTAAGGGACGTAAAGAAAGAATTAAATACATTTTATCTTTTTCATAAAGAAAGTATAGAAAAACGTTTAACCAATCCTACTCCATTGGAGGTTCAGGATTTTCCTGTGTCGGAGGTGGATAATGATGGTACAATCACACATACTTTTCCACCACCGGTTAAAAAGAACTTTAATACTGCTTTAGATAAACTTAATGCTAAAAAAAATAAGAATAAGTAGAATAAGCACAATAAACAGGATTTTACAATACAAATAACAGGATTTTACACAACATTAACATAAAATGGAAGTAATTAACATAAAACAACAAGCATTCATTGATGAGTATATTAAAACAGGAGTTGCTGTTCATTCTTATATGTCTGCATATGAAGGAGTTAGTTATGATAGTGCAAGATCTTTATCTTCTGATTTACTTGCAAAAGATAGCATTCAACAAGAAATAACTCGCCAAAAGGCTCAGCTGGCTCTAAAATCCCAGATTACCCGAGAATCTATACTTCAAGACCTTTTAGATATCAAAAACGCTCAGAAGAACCAAAACTCCATGGCCAGTTTAAAAGCCTTAGAGATAATAAATAGAATGCTGGGCTTCAACGAAGCAAGTAAAATCCAGGTTCAATCTCTAAATTTAGAATTAAAGTTTCCAGACCTTGATGTTCCAAAACTTTTAACTGATAAAGAAATTGAAAATTATTTTAAAGATGAAATATCCGATTCGGAAGAATAATATGAATTAAAACAATAAATTAATAAATTTAAAAAACTATGAAAAGTAAAGAAATTAAATTAGACCTAACACTTGAACAAGTTAACATCATTTTAGCTGGAATTGCTGAATTGCCAGCAAAAATAAGTTTCGAACTAATTCAAAACATTCAAACACAAACAAATAACTTTATTGAAAAATCCAAAACTGAGTGAGAAATATTATAGTATTCTGGATGTTGGAGCCATCAACAGGATTTTACGATTAGAGACTGGTGCCAAAGGCCGAAGTAAAATCCTATTTAGATGTAGTAACTCATTAAGTAAGTATTTAACTCTAAGTTTATGATGAGGCAATAACTATGCCAGCCAATAATCGTGCCACAAATTATTTACAAACATTCGTAAATGCACTGGTTATACGCAAGTATAAATAAAGTTATCAACAATCGATATTCCAGTATGTGTGGGTTATAAATAGTAAAAGGATTTTACGTAAAATCCTACTTAGAGTAGTTACTCATTAAGTGAACCTTAACTTAAAGTGTATGATGAGGTATGATGAGGTATGATGAGTTTTAAAAGTTATAAAAAGTTATTAACATTATTGGATTAGGCAAGTAAAACTATAGGATTGTGCTGAAGAGCTGTAGGATTTTACTGAAGAGCCCTTGGTATATTCTGGATATTGGAGCCATCAACAGGATTTTACGTTCTGGTTTTGAATTTATATAAGCTCATCAGGATTTTACTGAGTGAAGCTGGGTTTACGTAAATCTTTTTTTGGAGCCTCGCCCAGTCAAGCTCTGAAGAGAACCTAAAAATTGAGTCATATATTAACATTAATATGTAAAATCCTATTAATCAGCAACATATATTATTTTTTTTTAATCTATTTAATAATATATGCTCACACACGAGCCACATACATTTATGGAACCAAATCAAAAAACAACATTAAAACTTTTCACGCCTTATGAGGCTCAAAAAGAGATAGTAAAAACTTGTATAGACCTGACTACCAAATATATAGTCTATAATGCAAGTAGACAATCAGGAAAGACATTTCTGATGCAAAATATGGCAGTATATTATGCCTTAAATCTAAACGACCAACATATAATGGTTGTTTCTCCGGTAGATTCTCAATCAAAAAAGATATATAAGCAGATTTTAAATTCAATTATACATTTACCATATGTTAAATCCTATAAAATACAGGCTGGCGATAGTGAAATAGCATTTACTAATGGTTCGGTTATACTTTTTAGGTCAGCGGCAAGCACAAATTCTCTTCGAGGCTACAGTAATACACATTTATTAATGGATGAGTGTGCATTTGTTTATGAGGAGACTTGGACAACTATATTGGCACCCACACTATTAGTTCGCGGAAAAAAAGTAATCTTTGGTTCAACTCCTCGTGGAAAGAATTTTTTCTATAAACTTTTTTTACAAGGAAAAGACCCTGAGAATAAATCTTTTAAAAGTTTTAAAACTACATATATTGATAATCCGTATGCAAATATCGAGTTTATTGAGCAACAAAGAAAAATCCTGCCTATCGATATTTTCGAACAAGAATATATGGCAGAGTTTGTCGATGGTGGTAGTTTATTTAAAAACATAAAGGATTTTACGAAGTTAAATAAGTTATCCGGACCACGTGATTCAGAAACTTACTTCGCGGGAATCGATGTAGGATTTAAGAATGACTTTACTGTTATATCTATATTTAATCAAAGAGCAGAGCTTGTATATATAGATAGATTTAATCAAACAAGTAATGATGAGATATTACGTAGAATAGTCTCGTCACTTAACCTATTTCGGGTTTGTAAGTGCTATATAGAATCGAACTCATTTGGTTTACCAATAATAGAGCAATTAATTTCACGTGGAGCATATCAAGTTGAAGGATTCGCTACAACTTCTACTTCTAAACCATTAATAATAAATGATTTGATTTATGATTTCAATGGAGGAAAAATTCAATTGTTAAATGACCCAAATATTATTTCAGAAATGGAAGCATTTGGTTATTCAATATCAAAAAAAGGAAATGTAACATACCAAGCCAATTACGGGCACGATGATATAATTATGTCATTAGCAATTGGTTATTATTGTATGAAACAAAATCAATATTCCGGCTCATTTATATTTCAATAAACTAAATTTCATTAATTATATTTATTATCAACGAAAGTATGATTTTACTTTTTTACACACTATTTACAAATAAAAAAACAATATGCTAAACTTAAAAATAGAAAATAAAGAATTTTTATTTCCTTCCGGATGGGATGAAGTTACTTTAAAAAATTACATTGATATCTTAAATTCTGCAGAGGATAAAAACTCTTCTTCTATTGAAGTATTTATAAAAACATTATCACTTTTATGTAATAATCCTGAATTTTCTAAAATAGCAATTAATATAAACGTGGATGATTTCAAAAAGATACAGGATTCATTCAAATGGATGAATGTTGAGCCTAAAACTTCGAAAGTTCCTGTAACTTCTTTTAAAATAGATGATGAAGAATGGACAATAAAAAAGGATTTCACAAAATTAACTGTTGGTGAAAGCATTTCAATTGAAACTATGTTAAAAGATAAACAAGCTTTTGATTTAACGCCAACAGAAATAGCATTTGGAGTTTTATTTAGAAGAATACTTCCAGATGGAAATATAGAACCTTTTAATCCGGATAACATTAATTTAATCATCAATGAAAAATCCAAATTTATTATGATAACTGATGTTTATGATATAATTAGTTTTTTTTTGCTTGGAGAGAAAAAACCCTCAAACAATTCAGTGGAATTTTCAACATCCAAAATAAAAATGAAGAACAAGAAGAGTTTTCAACAAAAGATGGAGACCAAATAGATACAAGTTTTAATCGTTGGAGTTGGTTTTCGATAATAGAAAAGCTTGCACAGGGAGATATAACAAAGTTTGAAGAAATATATAAAGTAAATTGGATTTCTGCTTTAAATCTTTTAAGCTTTTGGAAGGAAAAGGAACAATTTTTCGAATCAAAACAAAAACAAGCACAAAAAAATAATATTTATAATTAAATAAATGAGTACAATTCTAACATATAATCAAATTATTTCTGAACTTCGTTCAATTGCGTCTAATCACCGCCAAATAAATTCATTTGATATAGGAAAAGATGAAGATTTCGCCGGTTCAACTAAGTATATATATCCAATACTATTTATAACGCCAATATCTGGTACGTTTTATAAATCAGAAGCAAATGATTCATACAATAGTAAGGATTTTACTGTTGAACTTAAGGTTTTAGATTTAGTTAATAAAGGACTTAATAATATTAGTGATGTTTATTCAGATTGTGAGCAAATAATAAGTGATATTGTAACTGAAATAAATGAAAACGAGAATTATATTGAAAATTCTGTTTCTATCAATTCAGATATTAATTTCGAAGCATTAGAACAATTCAGTGATGAAGAACTTTCAGGATTTAAAACACAAATAACATTTAGGTTAAAAAATAAAAATTCATTCTGCGGGTTACCATTTAGTTCAAGCACTCCAATTCCTGCTATACCTGATGGGAAAATCCTTACTTATAATCAAGTACTTTTAGTTTTAAAAGATATTCAAGAAAGACATTTTCAATTAAATACATTCGGCCATGGCAAAGATTATAATTTTGCAACTTCATTAAAGCCAGTATATCCAGCAATGTATGTTCAATTATCAAATGGAACGTATCCTAAAAGTGAAATTTCTGGCTCATATCCATCAAAATCATTTTTTATTAACTTAAAAGTATTAGACCTTGTAAATAAATCAACTGATAATCAAGATGATGCTCATAGCGACACATTTCAAATGATTAGTGATATAATAACAGAAATAAATGAGCATTCTTTTTATCAATTAGGATTTTTAACATTGGTTGGAGATATAAATTTAGATCCATTAGAAGAATGGAGTGATGAAGAAGTTTCCGGCTGGGCTTGCACATTGGAATTTAAATTAAAAAAGCCGACAAATTATTGCTCATTACCTATATCTTAATTTTTTATGAAAAACGAATTTAAAATAGATTGGAATCCAACTGCTAAATTAATTGAAAAATTAATTAAAGAAAAAATAATTGAAAAAGATTTAGTTAAATCCGGCAAGCTTTTAAATTCAATAGAAGTTATAGCAAATAATGATGGTTCTTTTAATGTTTTAGGAGAAGATTATTTTAAATTTTTGGATGAAAAGCATAAAATATCATCAGAAGTATTAAGTTCAAATGAATTCATAGAATTTGTAGAATCAGAATTAGTAAGGCAGATAGAAAAATCATTTTAAACTAATAAATTAAATTTATATTTATAATAAACAATAAATGGCAAATATTTCAATTTTAAATCCAACACTTTTAGATAACGGTACAGGAAGCCCATTTACAAATTGGGGTATAGGAGCAAACGCCGCATGGACACCTTCTGATACTTATCCATTAAGTAATGGAGCAGATGGAAATTATGTTTCACCAGGAGATAATACTTTATTTCAAACAAATGTTTTTACTGATTTTGGCACATCAACTTCTCATATAATAGAAGTTAATATTTTAGGAGCATCTTCTCCATTTGCTATTGATGTTATGTTTGGAACAGCTACTGCAACAACAATTACAACTACTGGTATTTCTTTAGCTATTGGAGCAGCGGTTGGAAATGCAACTTTAACTTTTAATATTCGTCAAGGTTCCGCAAACATAGATTTTGTAAAAGATTGTTCAAGTATTATTATTTCATCTTTTACTGGAGCAAGTCAAGGATTTATTGCTCCGGTTTATAATCCTATTTATTTTAATGTATTATCGATTTTTTATAGCTTTCCTAATTACAAATATGTATTTGATATTTTTACTGGAAACACAGGTGGAGGCAATGCTCAAGCAAGAGTAAAGCTTTTACCAAGACCAGGTTCAACAGGAAATTGTATATTTTCTCCTGCTCGTATATTAGAATCTTATTTAGGATGCGATGCAAGAATTCAAAACATTGTAGAGCCAACAAATTCAAATAAACATATGATTCCTTATATTTTAAAAATAGGTGAGGAATATGGAACATTAAATACAGGAGTGACAATTTATTCAGCACTTACTTTTTTCTCAGGCTATACTTTTAATGGTGTAAATCAATATGAGCAAATACCTTCTTGGAATTATTCAGATTATTTAATGGGAGGGTCAACAAAGAAATTTTTAACAAATCAGCCAGCGGAAGTTTATATAAAAAATTCTACTGATAGAGGAACTTTATCATTTATGCAAATTTATAGCGCTGCAACAAGAATGAAACTTATAACTTACCAAAATTCAGGTGGAACTAAGACTTATTATTTAGCAAATACAGGTATAACTTCAGATTCTGTTGTACATATTCCATCAGGAATTTGGAATTTAAATAATCTTCCAAATTCCGGAGCTACAATAAATCTTTCAACTGATTATAAATATTCACTAAATGCAGATAATGGAAGCACTATTTCAGAAGTAAAAACCTATTTAATTGATACAAAATGCGGAAAATATTCTACTGTTAGATTACAATTTTTAAACAGACTTGGAGGCTTTGATTATTTTAATTTCAATTTAGTTTCTAAAAAAACGATAAGCGTTACTCGTAATACTTATCGTAAAGTCCTTGATTATAATTATCAATTGGGAGACCGTGGAAGCACTGTTTTAGATGTTGATGGCCAATATTCTTATAAAGTAACATCTGATTGGATTTCAGATGTGGAAAGTGTTTGGTTAGAAGAATTAATTACTTCTCCGGAAGTATTTGTAATTAATAGTGATGGAACAGCGACACCAATAATATTAGATGAATCAAATTTTGAAGTAAAAAATTCTCTAAATGATAAATTATTTAATTATAGTTTTTCTTATAAACTTGCTTCAAAATTTAATGGACAAAGAAATTAAAAAATGGAAAATAAATTAGAACTTGGATTAATTAGCACTGCTTCAACAAATTCTGTTGGATTTTTAGATACTTATGGAGACGAACCGGTAAATATTAAAATGTCTATTTCGGACATAAAAGATATTTCAAAACGAAGTGCACCATATACACAAAGTTTTACTATACAAGGTTCTGAAAAAAATAATAGATTACTTACTCAAATATTTAATATTGGTTCTGATAGCACTTTTGATGCAAGGAAAAAAACACCAGCATACTTAGCAGTTGATTCAATACCTGTAATGCAAAATGGTGTTTTTCAATTGGTAGGAATTGCTGTTAATGAAAATAAAAAAATAGATTATCAAGTTACTATTTTTTCTGAAAGTCAGGATTTATTTAAAAATATTGGAGATGCCTATATTGAAGATTTAGATTTCTCTGATTTAAATCACGTTTGGGATTATTCAGGAATAACATTATCTTGGACAGGCTCAAATCAATCATATTTTTATCCACTTATTGATTATGGTTATGATTTAAATATAACTGATATGAATATCGGGATGGGAGTTAAAGCGGAAGAAATGTTTCCTGCTTTACAAGTAAAAACCATAGTTGATAGAATATTTTCTGCTGCCGGTTATAGTTATGATTCAACTTTTTTATCCGGAACTTATTTTACAAATTTATATATTCCATTTAACGGAACAACTGAATTAAATCAAGATAATTCTTTTGCAACAGGAAGAAGTTTTGATGTTGGCATAAGTACTGATTATACTTTAACAAAAACTTTAACTGCAGGTATTTTACAGGATTTCACAGATCAAATTACAATACCATTAAATAAAGAAACTCCGGCTCCTTATTTTGATAATGGAAATTTATATGATACAACAATTTATAAATATTCAGCAGACACATCTTCTGTTCAACAGTTTTCAATAACTTTAGATGAGGAATTTACAAGAAGTAATACAAATGTTGCTCCTGTAATATCAAATGTTATTATTAAATTTTACCGTTCAACTTATTCAGGTGGATTTGAGGGAAGTTTTTATTCACAATCAGATGTTTTAAATACATTTAATGGAGATATAATATTAAACAATAGAAAACTAAAAACTTATTTAACACCACCTTTAGATGGAAATGTTGGAACTCAATTTGGAGTAGTTCAACCAGGAGAACTTTTTTATGTTACAATTAGACTTGACACAAAAATAAACGTAGTAGGAGCAGGAGGTGATTTAAATTATAACTTATATTCTGTCGGAACTAATTTTTATAATAAAGTTTCTACAAAAGCTTTACCCGGACAAACATTAATATTTAATGGTATTGTTCCAAAAAAGATTAAGCAAAAAGATTTTTTAAACTCATTAATTTACATGCATAATCTTTATCTTGATCCTGTTAAAGATAATACAAAAAAAATAATAGTAGAACCTCGTGATACTTATTTTTCAAGAGGATTAAGAACAAAAGATTGGACAAAAAAATTGGATTTAAAATTTCCAATAAGTCAAAAATTAATATCAGAACAACAAAATAAAAAAATAATTTTTACTTATAAAGAAGATAAAGATTATTACAATGAAGACTATAAAACAACAACCACCAGAATATTTGGAGATGAATATTTTATAATTGATAATGAATTTATTGATGGTGAGAAAAAAATAGAAGTTATTTTTTCTCCAACACCTTCTGCATCAGTTCACGAATCGTCATTATCTAGTTCTTCTACTGTAAATGAATTTGTTATTCCTAAAATAGGAAAGAAAGATTCAAATAAAAATTTTGGGAGAACTGATTTTAATATTAGGATTTTACAAAAAAATACTGCAAATATATTACCTTTACCTTCTGCTGATTCTTGGTTATTAAGTGGTCAAACTCAAACTTATTTTCCTTATTTAGGAATGTTAAATCATCCTTCAACAGGGACTACTGATATCGCATTTGGAAAAGTTGATTATGAATATTATAATTTAGATTCAATTACTGATAATAATTTAATAAATGCACATTGGAAAACTTATCTCGATGGTATTGCTGATAAAGATTCAAGAATAATTTCTTGTAATATTTATTTAACTCCACAAGATATCAATGATTTTAAATTCAGCGATTCTATTTTTATTGATGGAATAAGTGAAGATGGAGCGGGACATTATTTTATAGTAAATTCAATTAATTATTCTCCAACATCAAATGAAAGTTCAAAAGTTGAATTAATTAAATTAAAAGAAAAATTTGTAAGTACAACTACAAGTACTTCTATTTATCACCCATGGAATAATCCAGGTGACCCTGTGCAAGTTGTTGCTGTTGGTGGACCAAAAATTTTATCAACAGGAGGAATTGGAAGTGGACAAGGAGTGTTTATTGATTATGGTTCACAAAATTCAATAGCAGTTGGTAGAGATTTAATAATAGGAGCAGGCTCTCCTCGTTCGATGATTGTTGGTTCTGGTTCTACAATTGATTCTGGTTTAAAATCAACATTTATTTTTGGAGATAATATTTCAGCGAATATAGCAAATACTGTTTATGTTCCAAATTTAATTTCATTAAGTGGAATATCAACAAATGGTATTTCTGCAACAACATTTTTTTCAGGCTCAACAAATTTAGAAACAATTATTTCAAATTTAGCTTCTGGAATTGAAGATATAACAAGAGTTCAACCTGGAAGTAATATCACTACCGGTGGAACTGCAAATCTTCCAATTATTAATGTAGTTGATTCTCCGAGTTTTAACTCAATATCATCATCAGGAGCAAGTTCGTTTACAACATTATCTGCAAGTACATTAATTTCAGGCTCAACAAATATTGAAAATATATTTATTCAAGGTTCTGGTTCAACAAATACTATTCCGCTTTGGAATGGAAATAAAGTTTTGGGAAATTCTATTTTAACTCAAGGCACAACAGGATTAACAGTTAATGGTTCGATTCAAATTTATGGAAATGTAGATGTTCTTGGAACAGCAACAACTTTCAATACAGCAACGGTTCAAACTTCTGATAATAATATTGTAATGAATCTTTCAGGTTCACATTTAAGTGCGTTAAATGGTGGAATTTCAGTTTTATCAGGATTAACAAACGGTGTCGCGTCAACTTGGACAATTGATTCAAAAGGTGCTTGGTCTGCAAATACAGAAATATTGACCTCAGCTATAACTGTTAATGGTGGAAACATTTCAGTAACAAATGGTTCTTTTATTTCAGGCTCAACAGATGTGTCAACCCTGTTTGCAACACCTGCTAATATTACTTTAATTAATTCTCAACTTGCAACCAAAGCAAACCTAAGTGGAGCTACATTTACAGGACAAGTTAACGCTCCTTCTTTAAGTGCAACTACAATTAGTGGAGGAACAATTAATGGAGGGATTTTACTTTCTGGAAATACAAATCTATATAATATTTTTTTAACCACTAATGATGGAAATGATATAACCAGAGTTCAACCTGGAACTAATATTACAACAGGTGGAACTGCAAATAATCCTACTATTAATTTAGTAAATTCGCCATCTATAGCTTCAATTACAGCTTCAGGAGCAAGTTCTTTTACGACTTTAACTGCTACAACATTAATTTCAGGCTCAACAGATGTATCAACTTTATTTGCAACTCCAGCAAACATAACTTCAATCAATTCGCAACTTGCAACTAAGGCAAATCTAAGTGGAGCTACATTCACAGGTACTGTCAATGGTGGAACCATTGTTGGTACAACGATTTTTGGAACTGTGCTTTCTGGCAATACACTTTATTCGGGTGCTTCAGATGTGAGTTTATTATTCGGCTCAGCAGCACTTGCCGGTACTCATTCAGCTCAGCTTTTAACAAAGGCAAATCGTTCTGGTGATACATTTACAGGACAAGTCAACGCTCCTTCTTTTAGTGCTACAACTGTTTCAGGAGCTACAATTTTTTCAGCAAGTACAGACGTAAGTTTATTATTCGGCTCAGCAGCACTTGCCGGTACTCATTCAGCTCAGCTTTTAACCAAGGCAAACCTAAGCGGAGCAACATTTACAGGCACCGTTACTGGTGGAAATATAGCAGGTACAACGATTTTTGGAACCACTATTTCTGGAAATACTCTATATTCGGGTGCTTCAGATGTATCAACCTTATTTGCAACACCAGCGAACATAACTTTAATTAATTCACAACTTGCGACAAAGGCAAATCTTAGCGGAGCCACCTTTACCGGTACTGTTAACGGTGGAAATATAGCCGGCTCAACAGTATTTGGTACTATCCTTTCCGGAAATACACTTTACTCTGGAGCTTCTGATGTATCAACCTTATTCGCAACACCAGCAAACATAACTTCAATTAATTCACAACTTGCAACAAAAGCCAACCTTTCAGGTGCTACCTTCACAGGTACTGTTACTGGTGGAAACATAGCTGGAAGTACAGTTTTCGGAACTACTCTTTCTGGCAATACTTTATATTCGGGTGCTTCAGACGTAAGTTTATTATTCGGTTCAGCAGCACTTGCCGGAACACATTCAGCTCAGCTTCTAACTAAAGCAAATCGTTCTGGTGATACATTTACAGGTCAGGTTAACGCTCCTTCATTTAGTTCTACAACTATTAGCGGTGGAACTATATTTGGTATTGATTTAAAAATTTTAAATAGTAACAATGTTAAATCGTCCATATTTCAGTCTACAACTGATACCACAACTGCACCAACAGTAATTAGCGCTTCAACATATTTACATTTAGGCAGTAATGAATATAATTTAAATTCTTACAGATTAATAGGATTTGGTTATAATTCCGGATTAGCTAATATTGCGCCAGCATATATAGGATTTCAAGAGAAAAGTATTGTGGGTCACACACTTGGAGATTTAATTTTTGGAACAAGAAATTCAACACTTAGTAATGCTACACCAACAGAAAGAATGAGAATTACCGCTGGAGGAAATGTCAATGCATATTCACTAAGTGGAGGCACGTTTTCAGGCGGAACTATTCATTCAGGTTCAACTGATGTATCAACTTTATTTGCAACGCCAGCGAACATAACTTTAATCAATTCGCAACTTGCAACAAAGGCAAACCTAAGTGGAGCTACATTTACCGGTACAGTTACAGGTGGTAATATAGCAGGTTCAACAGTTTTTGGAACTGCACTTTCTGGAAATACACTTTACTCTGGTGCTTCAGATGTATCAACTTTATTTGCAACACCAGCGAACATAACTTTAATTAATTCACAACTTGCAACAAAAGCCAACCTCTCCGGTGCTACCTTTACCGGCACTGTTAACGGCGGAACCATTGTTGGTACAACGATTTTTGGAACCACTATTTCTGGAAATACTCTATACTCGGGTGCTTCAGACGTAAGTTTACTATTTGGCTCAGCAACACTTGTTGGAACGCATTCAGCTCAACTTTTAACCAAAGCGAATCTATCAGGTGCTACATTCACAGGTACTGTTACCGGCGGAAACATAGCTGGAAGCACGGTATTTGGAACTATTCTTTCTGGAAACACTTTATATTCAGGCTCAACAGATGTATCAACTTTATTTGCAACGCCAGCGAACATAACTTTAATCAATTCACAA